>Ga0228711_1004635_pt1 | contig 21076 bp, 14 predicted proteins | sample MedpolnodulmetaG_2_FD_177996 | JGI IMG/M metagenome (GOLD analysis project Ga0228711, IMG submission 177996) | Root nodule microbial communities from Medicago polymorpha collected in Santa Monica, California, United States - brown nodules | ecosystem: Host-associated > Plants > Roots > Nodule... | reverse complement strand
AGAAAATTAAAAAAAAATATTTTTTTTTTTTTTTTTTTTTGCGTTTATGGTTGTTTTTATGAAAAAATTAACTAAAAATTAAAAACAAAGTAAAACTAACCTAGATACTAACCTAAAATAAAGCATACTAAAATATTTTTGAAATAAGATAAAATAAAAACTAATCTAATCTAAATTAATAAAAACTAACCTAATCCTAAAAGATAAATCTAGTCTAGTCTAGTCTAAAAAGTAGGAACTAACCCTAATTTCTATGATCCAACCTAAAACTAAAAACAGAAAAATAAACTAACCCTAAAAAAAACAATAATTAAAATAAAAACTGAACAATAAAAACAGAAAATAAAGCTTACGTAACCTAACCTAATTATTCATAAAATAAAATCTACCAATTACCTTGTCGAAATATCACAATCCCTAACAACGACGACAAAAACTTGATGGTGTATGAGTAGGCAAGTGCACCTAATCGTACTCAAGTAATAAAGTAGAAATTTATCGTATCCACAACGATTGTCTCTCAACTCAGTAATTAGTGGAATTTACCTGAAAAGCAAATAAAACAAGAGATTGAGAGCGGTTGGAGGGTTTTAATTGTCTTGTCAGATGCAAAATTAGATTTTGTGATTCAAAAGTGTAATGACAATTAGGGAATCCTTGAATCCCCCCTTCATCTATGTTGAAAATTAACTCGATTAATTATTAGCTTACGGTTTTCCTTATGTATGGATTTAAGAAAGTTGAACATAACCTCATGATTAATCAGTGGAAGTTTATTTTAATATCCCTGCAATTCAACCATTTACAATTGCAGGGCTCTCTTAAGATGAGTTATATCCCTAAATTCATACTTAGATTCAATTAATTTATAAACTAAGTAATGAAACTGTCTTGTTCTAATGGAATTCAAGTTGTCAATCGTACTTAGCTCCATCTCCATCTCCATCTAGAGATATGGTATAAACACGAACATATGCGAATTAAATCAGATATTAGATCATAAACTGAATAAAAACTTTATTAATGGAATCCAATAAATAAGAAGGGGTTCATTGTGGAACCCTAATGAAAGATGGTTAGTTCCACATGACAGCATACAATATTAAAAATCAATAGAAAAATAAACCATAGAGAGTACAAGAGGAGGATAAAGATCCTCTTCCTTGAAGCTCCTGATTCTTGACCGTTGCCATGTACCAGTAGCTTTTCTGAATTAATGAAAGAGTGAGTAAGGATCTATATTTATAATGCATCATTACTTGGGGGTTAAGGGGCATAGAAATAGGCTTTTTCCACCAAAAATAGTTTGGAAAACTAGCGAACAACATTTATTAGTCGCAACCATGCGCGAGGCACATGCATTGGTGCGCAGGGGCGCTTCTGGAAATAGCCAAGGCTGCCTCATGCGCATGGGCACATGAGTCTATGCACAAGGACACTTTCGGAAGACCCTTGTGTGCAGAATCTACAGTTTTTGACCTTTTTCAAGCGTTCTTTCGTCTTGCAATGCCTTGAAACATCAAATGGATTTTCTTCACTTTGTATTCTCTTTAAATGCCTTCTATGAACCATTAATCTTTAATCTTTATATCCTTGATCCTTCCCTTGATGTCTTGTTTGGCCGATTTACGTGATTTCTCGTTAAAAGACTCAAAACATCTATGGAGTTGCATGATTTAGGATAAAACTAAATTACAACGAATCAAATGAAAAGAATACAAAACGTTCCTCAAACCATTGACAACTACTCTAATTTACTTCTAATTTGCTTTCAAATGCAAACAAAATAACTGAAAACATAGCTAAAAACATCATATTTTATTTCATCGTCAAGTACTTAGAGAGATTTTGTAGAAAGCCCCAAAGAAGAAATGGGTTAGGATTTCTTATATTAGAGCTATCAAATATATGTATGAGGGATATTCGACTAATGTGACGGTGCAAGATAAGTATATCGATGATTTTCACATAATAGGATTGCACCAAGGGTCAACCCTTAGCTCTTATTTTTTTACTTTAGTTTTGGATGTACTTACGAAACACATTCAAGATTCAGTGCAAATATGTATGCTTTTTACAGATGATGTAGATATGCTTGGAGAGTCGAGAGAAGAATTAAATAAGAGGTTAAAGAATTAGAGAGAATCCTTATAATCTTATGGCTTCCGCCTGAGTGAAAACAAGATGGAGTTTATGGAATGTAACTTCAACAAAAAGTGAAGTAGTTCTACGTTAGAGGTTAAGTGTGAAGATCATATCATACAATAAGTTACACAGTTTAAATATCTTGGATCCATAGTACGAAATGGCGGAAAAATAGAAGCGGAGGTAAATCGTCGTATTCAAGATGCGTTGTTGAAATTGAGGAGAGACTTTAGTGTTTTATGTGATATTAAAGTACCACTCAAGTTGAAGGAAGAAATCATATTGACCAATTGTCAGACCGATGATGTTGTACCGTACAGAGTCTTGGGCGATTAAGAACACATGAATAAAGTAAGCATAGTGTTTATGAGTAAGTTGTGTTGGATGTGTGGTAAGACTAGATTATATATGATTAGAAATTAAACCATTAGACAGAGAGTTGAGATAGCACCTATAATAGAAAAGATGGTAGAAGATAGGTTTAGGTTGTTTGGGCATGTAGTGAGAAGGTTTGTATATTTTGTAATATGAAGAGGTAGTTAGATGAAAAGAGGTAAAGGAAGACCTAAAAACTAAAAAAATAATAGGAAATATTTCAAGATTAATAAGTTGAATCTAAATATATTTTATGATAAAACATTATTGCGAATTTTGATCCTTGTAACTGCCCCACTTAATAGGATAAAACTTGATTGTTATTACTTTATTGCAAAGGTTTCAAATTCAATTATTTTTTTGACTCAATTCAAATAATTTAATAGTCAAATAATTTTCATTAAGTTTATATATGTTACTCCATCATACTACACTAATTTTACTATTTTTGAATTTCAAAATATAACGAACAAATCATGTTTATCTTTTTCAATGACACCAATAATATAGCAAATATAATATAAATTTATAAAAAAAAATGACACAAATAATATAATATTATTATAGAACAATTTGTGTAAATATATAATTAAAAAGCCAACCCACAGTTCTATGGTCCCGTTTGGTTTGAGCTTATTTTGAGCTTATGAAAAATAGCTTATGTAAATAAATAAGCTTTTATTTTAATTTATAAGTTCTCACTAGCGAAAATTGTATCTTCATAAACTGTTTTTTCATAAACAACCTTAAAAACTTATAAATAATACATAAAAACTTATTTATTTGCATAAACTGTTTTATATAAGCTCTAAAATAAGCTAATCCAAACGGGCCCTATACCATTTAGAATATAGTATAGATAACTGTTATTAACAATATACGGTTCACACAGTTTAGCTCATATCACAAATATTAAAACATGACTATAAATAGAAGAAAGAGAATAATACTTTTTCCAAATTATCTTTATTAAGTATTTGTGTATTTTCCACCGTCATAAATGCAAATATGTTTTTGATCAAATTTCTTTTTTTTTTTGTTGACAAAGTTCTAATTTCTATATAGTATTAATTAAATTCTTTCAAAAAAAAGTGTTGTATAAAGTAAATGGTACTCTCTTCGTCCTCTTGAGCTTAGCTCAATTGTTAGGGACAATGCATAATATATGCAAGGACCGAAGTTCAAACGCCGATCTCCACAAAAAAAATGGTACTCTGTCCAGTCACTAAGCAAAACGTCAATTTTTAAATACATAGACTAGATACATTAATATATGCAAGGACCGAAGTTCAAACGCCGGTCTCCACAAAAAAAATGGTACTCTGTCCAGTCACTATTATAAGCAAAACTTCAATTTTTAAATACATAGACCAGATACATTAATTATTCAATGTATCTAAAAAAATGAAGTTTAGCTTATAATAGTGACTAGAGGGAGTACAATATTATGCAGCGGCTGGTTCGAACTTCAAACTCCCCACTTTTAAAGTACAAAAAGACATTTTTTTTTTGACAAAAAAGACATTTTTTTTCTAAGTGACATTTAATGTAAAATAGGGAGAGTATTTTAATTTATTATTATTAATATAAATTAATATTATTAAGGTAAAATCGGGTGAACTGCAATTCAGACAACAAAACTTCAAGATCAAGTGATCAACTAGTTCGAATTCAGATGATCTTCAACATAACAATATCAATATTTTTTTTTTGATTGTCAACTGAATTCGATGCAAGCTTGAATTTTTATTTATTAGCCATGTTTCATTTAAAACCGTTAATTTTTATTCATGTCAAAACTCAAAATAATAAATGGTTTTAAATATGTCGTACCTTTTGTCAAGAAAAATGTACCTTACCAATAAAAATATAAAAAAGATGGCCTTTAAGCCCTCATTGACACTAATAAAAATATAAAAAGATACCATTAAATATTTATTTATAAATATGAAATCATTTTCGTCACAAAAAGAAGAAGAAGCTAAATATGAAATATTTGTTTTTTTATGTCAAAATAATTAAATTGTTTACCCCCGTAGATAAAACTTTTTCCCGTTGGTCCTTTTATGGAAGGTAATCATGTTTGAGTTTGTGTAAGATATTAAATAGGTACCTTCCCTAACATAAATTATAAGTGAAATGCTGGCGACAGAAATTCTAACACACTTTTCAACACACTCTCTTTGATTGGTTAAAATTCACATGGGACCAACAAAATTTATATGGGACCCACATGTTTTGGTGGAGCCCATGTGAATTTTAACCAATCAAAGAGAGTGTGTTGGAAAGTGTGTGTTAGAATGTGTGTTGCTAGCATTTCCTCTAAATTATAATCTCAATTTTCTATATCATGATAGTTTAACCCTTTCTATTTGTGTCACTCAATCGAACTTACATATATTGAAATCTACAACACAAACTTGACATATTTTAAACTCAACAACATCTACATCTGATGTTTAAGAAGGCAAAAGTGTGAAGTGTAAATGATATAAGAGCTTTTTTTTTGGGGAAGAAATTCATTGCTTTTCACTAGCTATCAACTGTCTAATACATGACGGTACATCATCATAAACGTGGGAGCTTTCTTGAGATAGGGCTACATGTGCTAGTTCATGAGCGATCCAATTAGCTTGCCTCCTATTGAACTCGACACAAGAATTATGAAAATTATAAGCATACAATTGTCTACAAGCATGTATAATGCAACCTAGTTCACTACTATCTTCTAGGTTTGAGTTAAAACGATCTACAACTATCTTGGAATTCAAAGCAAAGTCGACATTATCATATTAAAGAGCATCCAACCACTGCAGCACCGTATGAAGACAACCATCCACTCCCCCATTAACATCAAAGAGAGGAGAGAAAATGTTTGTCTTGGCCATGACAAACTCACCCTGATCATCACAAAGACATATACCAATACCTACCATATTCAAGGAAGAGGAGAACAAAGCATCAATATTACATTTATACCTGCCATATGTCGATTTTGTCCACTTAATCACATAACCACTGCTAGAACCACTCGGATGAGTACATGTCAGTTGCTCTATGTGATCTCACACCTTGATCCGCTCGCCAATCATCTAGGAGGTGCCTAGCACGCTAAACAACCTACATACTTGATTCATTTTGTTGCTGCCACAATTTTAAGTTCCTACACTTTCACAGACTCCAAATGATCGCCACAAACAATTTTTTTGTGCCGAACACAGCTGGTCAAAAAGGGAAAATATTATAGCATCAATATTATAATTTTTACGAAGAGTTCTATCAATCGTGTCCCATAGTCTGATCTCACGCCATGCTTGCATTGCACCTGGACACCAACAACACATGAATGTTGTATTCATAATTACTTCCACACAAGAAATAATCTATAGGACAATGTACTCCATGACTACTTAGGCGTGCACGTGTAGGGAAACAACCCCGACACACACGCCAAACAAAATTTTGAATCTTGGGAGGTACCTTGAATTTCCAAATCAAATTCCACTTACCCTGAATATGCAAATGGGAATTATCTGCAATTTCAATGACACAGATACGATATGCGCTACGTACAGAATAATTACCATTTTTACAGCTATCAAAATAAATTTATCTTCATGAACAAGATGATGGAGAGGAGTATTTAATATAAGATGGGTAGTGTTATGATCAAACATATTAGAAATTAAATTAGTATTTCAAACCTTTGTCGATGGCTCTATGATATCTTGGACTTTGATATGAGATAGGGACGCATACGGAGGGTTTTTCATTGCAAGAGAACGCCCGTCTTTAAGCCACGGAGAACCTCACAAAGGAATAATAACACCTATTCTACATCAAACACCCTGTTTGACCACCATTTTAGCACTAAAAATACTTCGCCACACATAACAGGGATTAGCTCAAAGCCTAGAGCTCAAAATATTGCAATGAGGAAAATAGTGTGCCTTAAACAAATGTGTCACGAGACTAGTATTATCTGTTTGAAATTTTCATCCTTGTTTTCCAAGTATAACCATATTAAAACGCATCATAAGAAGGAATGGATTGGAGTACTGATTTGATCACCACTTCTCTTTCGGCGTTAGATAGACATTTTCTACTGCAAGAATTAATTTTGTGCCAAATGCGGTCCTTGATAAATCCAAAAGTAGCTTCTTTACTTCGGCCGATCATAGATGGCAACCCCAAATACTTTACGGAGCTCATGACAACGCGAACACCAAAAGTGGAGGTGATAGAATCCTATACAGGGCCAAACACATTGCGGCTATAATAAAGCTCGGATTTAGGAAGACTGGTTGCTTGGCCAGAAGCTTTCTCATAAGTTTCAAGAATATGTTTCATCCCATTTACTTCTTTTTCCTCTGCCCTGAAAAACAAAAAACAGTCGTCTACAAAACATCAAATGAGAAATAATGGGAGCATTAGTACATATATATGCCATGAATATCCCCTCTTCGTTCAACTTTGCGGATAAAAGCTGAAAGACTTTCTACACACAAGATAAATAAATAAGGAGAAAGAGGGCCACCCTGCCTGAGTCCCCTACTAGGGAATATAGGTCCCACCGACTCATTGTAACAATCACAGAATAGTCGACAGTCTCTTCACACATCATGATCCACCTAATCCAGCGACTTACAAAATCCCATTTTTATCATTACCTCTTTAAGATATAACCAATCAATGTGATCATAGGCCTTAATAATATCTAGCTTTAACGTTACATTCATGTCTCTCATACGCTTGCTAATTTTCATGTGATGAATTACCTCAATAGAAATCATAGCGTTATCCAAGATTGAGCGTCCAGGAACAAAAGCCGAATGATTATCTGATATACATTTATGGAGGACACTTTTAAGCCTATTAGCCAGAACTTTAGCTACAAGCTTGTATAACACATTACATAAAGCTATAGGTCTCCACTCATTCAAAGTATGCTATTCAGTTCCTTTTGGAATTAAGGCAACATTAGTAGATTTAAGAGAAGGTGGAAGCTGATTATTGTTAAGCCTTGAACAACACTCACTAAAAATATCATAATTACATACTGACCAAAATTACTGAAAGAAACATAGATTAAAACCATCAGGTCCAGGACATTTATTCGGGTGAATAAAATACATGGCTTCTTTAAATTATTGTACCTGAAAAGGAGCGGTTAAATTCTGTGATTCGAGTTATTACTGTCATACTCCAACAATTCTCCCAGGTACTTATCAATGGCTTCACCTACGTTTTGTTGTATAAACCCAAAAGGCAGGTTAGCACTTGCACACAAATGTTCAAAAAATCAAGATAGGCATTCTTAGGAACCATTCTTGGAGAAATCCTTTCAATGACCATATTACAGTTGTCATACGTCCATGGTCCATCCTTCATCAAGTTTTCAGCGTCATTTTTGTGATTGAATTTAAACAGATAATTGTTTCCGGTTGTAGGTATAATAGTGAAACCTTTCACCGGCCTCCAGGCACTGCCTAACCGTTCTTTGAGATAAGACAATCACACCTCCTTGTCGAACAGCACGCGGCCGATCAGACAATGATCCAAGATAATCGGGGTTTGGACAGATGCGTCAAGGTTCAAGGTCATATCCTCGTCCTCCAAGGTCAAACCATCAAGATTGATGTCCATGGTAGAGATAAGAAGGAAGGAGAGGAAAACGGTTAGGGTTTAGCTAAGTAAGAGAGATGAGATTGTGCAGGAATATGGGAGCATAAATATTTAGGGTTATTATTGTTGGAAAAGTCATTTGTGAGAAACACTAGGGTACACAATGCCATATATACATATGAGGAAACATCTGGGTTAAGGAAAACCCTAAGCATAAGCAAACAAATCTCACACAAGGTGGAAGCTACAACCCAAGGCTGGCGGCGACCCAAGAGAACCAACAAAACCTAATTTTTGCTACAAACCCTAGAATGTTGATTGTCAGGTTGTGTTTTCTTATGTTTGGCCACTTTGCTGGACACAACTTTGAGGGTTGCATCTCCCATTTGTAAAAACCTCGGTCCCCAATCTCACAATGGCGAAACCCCAGTCAAATCTACACATGTATATTTTCCTCCTATCCCTCCGTACACCATAATATATGTTGGCCGAAGTTTCCCGATTGCTTTTCAAGGGTCCTGCATATCAATATTATGCATAGAGTTAAATGGGACATTGATAGCAATATTATGTCTCCTAGGTCTATGAATGTTGTGTTTACAAGGATTGATTTTTCCATCCAACAAGGTTTAGCGGTGCTACTTGTTTCCCGCCTGCCTTCCACGTACTCATGTGTAATTTTCTATATGTATGTGTGTGTGTGTAATTTTCTTCATCCACTCTTTCATATATAGTCATGGATGTGTGACCAATCTCAACGAATTTTCAATAATGATTTTATATGTTTTTTTTATTTTTTTTCTTCAATTTCTTTATGTTGCTTTGTGTTTGAAAAATGTTCTTCGATTTTAGAGGCATGGTGTATGTAACTGAGTTTATGCTAGTATATGTAATTTCAGTTTACGTAAACTAACATAAATTATGTTTACATTTACGTAAACTGAGTTTATGTAGACGAAAATGTTTTCTTTGGGTTTAGAAACTAAATTTACATGCACATCTTAAACTTAATTTACATAACTTAGATAAACTACTAAGTTTTCTTACACTAGCGTAAACTTAGTTTACATGACCTACATAAACTGAGTTTACATAGACTCATATTTTTTTCCTTTGGGTTTAGAGGATTACGTGAATTGAGTTATTTACTGTATAATGTATGTAAACTCAGTTTAGAGTAATGTATGTAATCTATGTTTACACAAGTCCTTAAACTCAGTTTATATATACTACCGTAAATTCAGTTTGCATGACTTCCAAAAATTCACATTGAGTTCACGTAGACTTAATTTATTGGAGAATACAAAGAATAATTTTTTCTGTCTTAATGGTATTTTAGTCATTTTAGGGCATAATCAATGTTTTTTGGGGTGTGAGTAAAATCATTCATGCACCAATACTTCACATGAGTACTTGTCAAATGGAATGTGAGCCATATACACATTTTTCTGTGTGAAATTGTTCAATAGATCACTCATTGTGGGATAAAGAGAGTAAAGCAAATTATTTTTACAAGAATGGTATATATTATAAGACAGAGGAACAAATGATAAAATGCATGAATACTTTATTCAACAAGTCATTATATTGTTCCTTTTCAATATATATGGTATACACATTAAAATAAAATACATGGTAAAAAATATCTTTGCATATATACACATACACGTGGACCCGGATCCTCTACGGCCGTGTGGCGTAGACACGCGTAGTATACACATGTATATAAATATCATAGTGATCACTGGTAACGGGGGAGTGAAATTCAAGCTTTTCTAATGGAAAAAGGTTAGTAATTTTTTTTTCTTCTTTCTATTAAGTTTGTGTGAATTTGAGTCTCTTATGTCAACTTATTGAGATGATGCATGTTTTCCATTTCTTGTTTATCAGAAAAAATGAAAGGCATCCCAAAGAGAGTGACTGGTACAAACATGTTGCACACAGAAGAGGGACCTGGGCCTAAGAAATCAAAAATGGTTAGACCCCTCTCACATGGATCGTCATCAACATTTCGACCATGGCAACCCTCTTGGAAGAGCATTGGGCTCGGTAAACAAGAGGCAAGTAGCAGTGGTGTAAAAACAACTCCAATAGACAACAAAACGAATAACATTAGTGTACCAAAATCAAATATTGGTCCTGCTGAGAAGAACCGCATCAGTGGTGGTAGTACATCTACATGTGTTGGTGTTGGTGATCAAGAAACACAAAAATTGGATCCAAAGAGGCTCAAACGGTAAACTTGTGTTACTTATTGTTGTTGTGAGCAACACAAAAATCAGTTGGCAAGTTAAAAATATGGAAGATCGAAATTTTTGATTCATAACACTAAAATTTTGATGGGAATAATATTTGGTTTTTATTACATTTTTTTGTAAAAGATGATTTTTTTTTTGTTGATAAATGCAAGTTGGTTCTATTTAGGCTTGTCATGCTCAACTGTGATTTTAATAATAAATTTAATAAATTTTGTAATTGTTTTCATCTTATTTTTAATTAAAAACTAAAATAAATTTATCTGTTGGTTTAAGTTTCATGTTATTAGATTTATCATCTATGAATGTGATACCCTGACTAATATAGTTGATTTGATTGATTTTATTCTAATCAAATCTGAATCAGTGAAAAAATTCAAACAAAATACCTCGGTTGTTTATTTCCTACACATAATCGATATAACATATTTTGATTTTCATCTTTTGTCTTCCCTTGTTCTTAGGATCCTAGCAAATCGATCTGCTACACAAAAATCGAGATTGAAAAAGCTCGATTATATTGCTGATTTGGAACGAATGGAAACACATTTGCAGGTTTACATCATTATTTATCGCATCTCAAAGATTGTAATTTATGATTTTTTTTGTCTTATTAATATATGTTCATGTGTGTCTCGAAGAGACCCAGGTTATCCCCGATCGTGAAAGCCTATGGTCTTTAGATACGAATCAAACAACGCAAATTATAATTTCACCAAATTGAAATTGAAATAAATTCATAAAATTTGTGTTGTTCGATATTCATCAATTGCGCTACATGTAGAGCGGCCGATTACCACTTCAAAGAATTTCAATTTGTCAATTATTTGTATTAATTTGGTGTAGACAAATACACAACAATCTTGCTGATTTGAACCATTCAGTCATAATTGATTTACTCACGTATCAACTTGTAATTTGGAATTCAATTGGAAAATTGACATTCAACTCATTCAATCTTGATCTGATTATTTGAATTGCATTACTCAACAAATTGTTTGATCCTAAACAACAAGGGATCCATATCCCACCATATCTACCTAAACAAAAACTTGTGAAGTCATGATTTTGAGATTTTTTGTATATGCAGGCTGAGTTATCTTTCCTTCGCCCACAAGTTGAAGTCTACAAAAATCAGCAGTGGTTGTTGACTATGGAACACCACCAATTAAGACTTGAAATGGCTGTAAGAGAAAAAGAAAGGATACTTCAAGAAGGTGATATTACTCATTTATCTTTATTTATATCTTTGGCATTTATTCTCGTGTCTCTACCATTTATTTCACATGAGTATGTTTACTTTCAGTGGAGATTGAAAATAAGAGAGCTGAGGTGAAAAGGCTGAGGGAGCTTGAGAAGAAACTTGTTGCTGAAGCACAAAATAAGAGGTATGTTGAAATGCTTACTAGTATTTTTAACAATATTTTTGTACTAAGTAATATGACTCATATGCCTAAATTGTTGTTTAAAAATTCATAATTAGGGTTTGCGTATTAAAAATAATATAACATACATGATAAAAATATGGTGCCCCTTTGTGTTTGTGTTTATTTTCATAATATGTGTATACTGTATAAGATAAAAAGTGATAGAAAATAGATAGAAGGATACAATGTTACACTTACATAGATGCCTTAAAATCTGTATTTAAACAACACAACTCAAATATAATTATGTGTGTGCTCGCACATGTGTGTGTATATACATGTATATTCTTTGTTGATATCCTTAAAATAAAAAACAAATGTATTGACAGTATACAAATATATGTTGAGGTTGTGGCCTGTGGGTAGGGGTTGGGAGCCCCTGCTTTTCAGATCTGAATTTCCTATTGTTAGAACAAGACGCTGTAACAGATCAAAACCTTCAAATCTTAACTGTGTAGCCGATATTGTTAACAAGGATTTTATAATTGTCTTAATTTGAACCGTCGATCTATAATAAACGACCAAGATGCAAAACAACGTGAAAATTGTGTGCTTTATTCAATTAACATAGTAGGAAACCATAACATATGTTTCTGTATTATACATATCATGTTTGTTTGTATCTACTTCACTACTTGTATCATGTTTATCTGCGCGCGCGCGCGCACGCACGCGCACACACACACACACACACACACATATATATATATATATAACACTTATTTTTTACTATATTTTGCTAATTTCTTTAACCAGCTCAATGTGGATAAGAAGCATCAAGGATAATGCAAACTGATACTACCCAATCAGAGAAAATAAGCAGAATATGAAGTCCGAGTCAACAGAATATGAATATTTGAATGTTATAAACTTTTATTTTAATTTCCTGCTAAATTATCACATGTTGCTACATAGTGGCGCTTAAGGGCGGTTTTATTACAAATTTAGCTAACAAAACTCAAAGTTAGCTTTTATATGTTTGGAATATATATTTGTGGATCTTATATTTATCGACTCGAACAAAAATCATATGGTTGGATTATAGTTGACCTGTGAGTATTTTTTGCGTTTTCTGTAATGAACAAGTAGAGGCAACTTATCATCTTTTTGTTGGATGTCATTTTTTAGGTCAGGAGTGATATCACGTGTTTAGGTAGTTTGGATGAGAGTTTATTTTACCTTCAGATTTAACAAGTTTTCGCAGTATTATGTTAGATTTAGGTGGGGGGAAAAAATAAGAGGTTAGGTTTCTTATTAGTCTGACAACTGTTGTGTGGTCTTTGTGGTAATCCCATATTTCTCACATCTTTTTGTGGGCAGGATACATATGTGTTGCAAGTGGTGGATATGGTTAAAATCACCTCTTGGAAGCGAGTTTTAAAAAAAACATCATGGTCACACTTGTTCCTTATATGATTGTGATCATGAACCCATTTGGCGATTGCATTGATAATGATATGTGGTGGATTTGTCAACCTGTTGATTGAATATGCAGGGTTCTGTTCCTAATCTTCCTCATATTCGGTTGGGGTTGGTGATCCTGATAAAACGTTAGTTGCTTGTATTTGGTTGTTTGATTTTTTGCTCGAGTTTGTATGAGAGAGGGATCCTTTTGGTTTGTTATTTCTTGACTAGAGTACATTATGCACTCATTATTTGTATCTTGTTGTACTCTTTTAGGAAATATTTCTTATATATATATATATATATATATATATATATATATATATATATATATATATATATTTAAAAAAAAATTTTATAAAAAATTTATTACAATAATTATAACTTTTCTTAGAATATGATCCAAAGTGCTTAAAATAGGGATAACCTATCAAAGAAATGTCAAAAGGCTATAAATATCCGTTTGGAGGTCAAGATAAGAAGGTGTATGATAATTCTATCATATCATACTTATATCGTTCGTTTAATGCATCAATTGGACATGATACTGTAATTCTATTATTAATCTTATCTCGACATGTCTTTGTATTTTATATCTTGAGTATATGTTGTATTAGAAATATCCTATCCAGTGTTTTGAAAATCAGACCAACCATAAACTGGCAATCATTGGTTGAACTATGGGGTCACTTGTTGAACCACATGATCAAATTGGATAAAAACGGATTACTCGGTCGCATAACCCAATTTCCATAACAAAATTAGATAGTGATTACACCGGATATCTCAATCTCTAAAAAATTCCAAAAAAGAAATTAAAAAATCATGACACCTATAAAATGTCGAAAATATTGGACAATTTGTCATAATTTTTTTCTTGAAAGAATCATAATTTAACAAGTTCATATTTGAAATTATAAATATCCTCAACACATATTAAAATTCTACATATCCAAATAATTTTTAACGGAGTCTAATTGCAACTTAAACTGAAATAACAAACTTACTATAATGTCTAATATGTTTAATAAAAATGTTGTATGGTGTGAATCAAACTATCCTAAAAAAATTTACGAATGACCTGAGCTTTAATTTTTCAATTCAAATTCTTTAGAAAATGAAATTGCCAAAGTCCTATGCTCAAACATATCACTTAAGCTTATGTATTTTTAGTTTCTATAAAATTCTTCAAATTTTGTTTCTAATTTCCCTAACAAAATTTTAGCAAGTTTTGATACTCAAATATTTTCCGACACGACTTTTGATCTCTGCTTTTAAATAAACTCATGTGTATCCTTTAAAATTTTTAATTATTTTTTGCAATCATGTTTAGTACATTATAGAAATCTCTCTTGCAAAATTTTGTACATTTTTTTTTCAAGGGATGAATTAAATATTTTAAACTTTTAGTGTTTAGAAATTAATATTTTGTAAAAAATTTAATTATCTCTGTGAAGATTCAGTAAAAAAAAAAATATAAAAGTACACATGAGGTGACTTAAAAATAGGGATAAAAAATTGCAATAAAAATTATTTGGAGGACCAAAATTTGTTGAAATTTTTTAGTGAGACTAAAAACAAAAATTTAGATCGTTATAGGGACCCAAAACTTATTTAACTTTTTTTTTGTCAATTTATAAATCTTTCTTTTTACAAAATTATAAGTTATTTATGTTTAAAAATGTAAAAAATATTAGACCAAATAATCATTACATCCTAATAATTATTAAAATATCGAATTCATCAAAATTAAAATGGTCTTTAAGTTTTTATCAAATATTATGACATCATTGTTGAAATACAATTAAATTTTTTCGACAAGCAGCCTTGTGGTTAGAAATTCATTTTTTTAAGATGAATAAGTGTGATTTCCGGGGTTCGAACCCAAACCTCTGCATATATTATGCAATGTCTCTACCATTTAAGTTAATTAGAAAATTGCTAAAATACATTTTATTGTATATTATACAATGGTCATATGCACCAAACAACAATGAAAACATTTTTTATATGCATATGACCATGCATGTTCCCTTCTTACTAGTTGGAAGAATGCTCAAACCATTCGTCATCCTACTCCTCGGCATTCCACTACTCAGAGCGATCTGAAGCGGCTTAAACCAAGTCCCGATGGTTTAAATGTAATGTAGATGCTTCCATTTCTCATGCTATGAATCGAGTCTGCATTGATATGTGTATTCATGGTGATGAAAGTCGTTATGTGGTATTAAAAGTGGTGTCTTTAATGATAGTCATTATGGTATTAAAAGTGGTGTCTTTAATTATAGTGCAGTGATCAATGATGGTAGACACCTCTTACCTTTTAATTTAACAACCTCTAATATTAGGTTTATTCAGAGACAAGTTAACAAAGTCACTCATAGTTTTGCTAGGGTAGCTTCGCGTTATGCTAGTTTCCATATTCATATTAAGATTCCATCTTGTATCTCTAATATTATTATGAATGAAATGCAATAAGTTTTTTCTTGTAAAAAAAAAATGTAAACATTTTTTGTTTAAGAAAAATGAAAACATTTTGAAAACTTGAAATTAAATTGGGCATCAAATAACCTCTTCGTGCAATTCATGCGAATTCATGCGAATACTCATTCGGTCCATATATATTGGGCATCAAATAACCTCTTTGTGCAATTCATGCGAATACTCATTCGGTCCATATATATCCAAAGGAATTAAAAAAATGAAATTGTAATCAAAATAAGTAACACCATACCATTCTCATTTTCCTTAAAAAAAACATACCATTCTCCTTTGAAATAGGTTCGATTGAACCGGACGACTCGGTCATATAAATCGGTTTCTACAAATATTATATAGGTATTTAACCGTACTAAATCAGATATCTCGGTCTATAAAAATTTCTAAAAAAACTCATGACATTAATAAAAATATCAAATTCACATAATTTCACACTCATTTTTCAAATATAAAATCATTTACAATAACATAACCAGCTAAAATATTTACACAAAAGTGTATTTTTTTGTCAAGGAACATAATAGTTAGAAATTCACCTCTTAAGATCAATAATTGAAGAATTTATGATTCAAACTCCGACCTTACATACTGCAACGTCCCTAACAATTGAGGCGACAAATGTATCTTTTTTCTCTTTTTGATTAATAAGTAGATAGATTTTATGCATAATCAACAAGGTAATAATTTTATAAAATATTATCTCCAATTACTATAATATAGACCATATATATCAATTATTAAATTAATCTGAAAGCGAATTTTTGTTTATATTAATGACAAAATGGAGTATAGTGTATAGTTGTGTAATATATAATTTTTAAATATCTATTTAAAATCCAGACAAAAAAAAATTAAAAAGTAAAGTACTAATAATTGTATAAAAAAATATTTACGTGTTCACTCAATCCTCTTTAGCTATAACCATACTTTCTGGTCACCTAATGCTTATGAGGGAATAATTAATCCTTTAATGTGTGTTAATTATGCATGCCAAAGTTAAATTCAAGATCAAGAAGATACTCTGGTAGTACATTTCAAGCAATATCATCTACATGCATACTTTGATAGCACAATAGACTCTGATGAATTCACATTCTCGTTGGAGATACACACACTTCTCAACAAAAGTTCATTCGTTCCCATTTGGCACATCTCAAGTCTATGTGCGACATGCCAAATATTCACATTTTACCCAACATATTATCACTCTTTTAAATGCATTATAAAAACAAGTCAACATCACGTGAAAAACTATAACTCTCAACGCTACAACTGCAAAATCTAAGAAAATATATTCATCATTTAAGCACTTTGCAACTTCAAAGTTCAAATATCTTAAATGCAAAACACCAACAAAGACAATATCGTAAGTTCAAATATCTTAAGTGCAAAAGGCTAAAGATCTCACCATACCAACTCTAGAAGAACTACTAAGTTGACTTAGATCTCATGAGATAGAACTCAATAAATAGGAATCGGAAAGGGACTATAGTCTTAAAGTCAATAAGAAAAAGCTACACATAAAAGGTTCATTGAGCAGAAACAAATGATGAAGAATTAGGTGACCAGAGTGAAGATTTTGAAAATGGAGAACTATAAATCTTGTCCAAAGGACTTCAACGTCTACGAGTCAATGTTCGAACACTGTGTGTGTTTTTGTGTCAGTTAAAAAAAATCACATGTCCCACATTGGATAGTTAACATACAACACTAATGTTTATATAATGTAGGTATAACTTCCAAGGGCGTGCATAAATTTGTAGGCGGTTGATGACATAAATAATATGACCACCACATGCACGTCGCCATTGCCGATCGGCAAGGCTAAAGGCCTGGGCTGTGTGGTGTATTATTTCTTGCATGCGTTAGCACACATTTGACATACGTCGTTGATTCCACAACGGTCAAACGATCTTAAACCTCCATTTTGGTTTTCTTGCACGCGTTAGCACAGGTTTGACATACGTCGTTGATTCCACAACGGCCAAACGATCTTAAACCTCCATTTTGGTTGCCTCATTGGTTCTTCCACTATATAATGAGTGCTCCCCCTTCACTTATCCTTATACCAAAAGTTCTTTTGAGCGGTCAAAGAACTTTGGTGTCTTCTCCCTCTTTCATCCTTTGTTTACAATCGATTCTTTTCTTCTAATTTATGTCTTTTTCGAATTTAAAGAGTGTTCTTAAGACCATAGTTCCTTCAAGTTATGGCGTCCCTTCGAAATTAATAATGGTTTTAAAAACATAGTGTCTACGATAATTTTTGTCTATTTGGAATTAAGAGTATTCTTAAGATCATAATTCATTTCAAGATATATTGTCCCTTCGGAAATAAGAATCATCTTAAGAATAAATTCCCTTTCAATAATTTATGTCATTGTAGAAGTCAGAGGTTCGAATGATGAAATCATCATGTTTGAGCGGTCGTAGTACCGTAGTAGAATGGCCACATATTTGTGTGGTCTTGTACCGTATTGGAAATGTATTTCTAGAACGGATCATAAAATGCAGTAAGACTGTGATACAGTTGTAGCTGAGCTATTTTATCCTGGGGACATCGTTGTTGGTAATATACTTGTACAATTTTGGACAGTGTCACGACGTCTTAAAGAGAGCGACCTAGTCCGCAACTGACTCAGTAATCTCTTCAATGACCAAAAATATTTTAAAACTAATTTTTAACTATTGTTCCAATTTCTAACAATCAAGACATCCAACAATCAGAGGATCTTACCAATAATAGACTTCAAAGATAAGAAGGAAACCACTTATAAGAAACAAATCATTTGTTACAAATATAAAGAAGCTCATACATTTCAAATCAGAATGTCCAAAGCTTGAAAAGGAGAGAAGCCAAAAAGGACAATATTAGAAGGCAAGAAAAAAGGTCTAACGGAAGCATGCGATTAAACTGAAGCATCATCTAATGAAAATGATGAGCAAGCAGATGTAGCTCCCATAACTCAAATGACAATAGAAAACATTATGACAACAATATTGGCTTAGAAATAATAGTAACTAACAAGTTTTGATAATTTAAATTCTTATATGTTGTGTCAGCATGTGTTGAATAATATTCTTATGTAATGAAGATAGTATGTATCTTATTACTTTAATTTCATTTTTTCAGTTTTAACTAGTTCTTAATGTGACACTGTATTTTAATGGTGTTTTTGTTTATGTTCTGATATGCATGAGTATTGAATAGTCTTATTCAATCGATTAATTCATTCTTTCTATTATGATTTGAGCTAAAAATGAAGCTGAAAGTGATGAAAAAGGTGTGAATGGTATATGGTATACGTGAATAAAACTTACAGTTAATTGTGGACTTAACCGATAGTGTAGGATACCTGAAAACTAAGTAAATGCAGCCATTTAGAGAATTAAGACCATTAGAACCTACTGCCACGCCTTTTATTTCTCATCCTAATAAATAGATCGATGCATTAATAAAAGTGTGTTGTTGTGGAAATAAAGCCGCATCTATGACACAACAAAAAACTTGACTTATACCAACGGAAAAAATCCATTGGTAAAGGTATAAAAGTCGTTGGTATAAGTCAAGAAACTTATACCAATGGACGATTAGGTCTATCAACTTTGATTCTTTGTACCAACACAATATTCCATCCCAATAGCCTAATTAGCATGCTGCATCCAGTTTTTTTCCAGCGAAACGACACTGCTTCACTGCATATAACAAGCAACAACAGAGCTTCAGTCTGCTGCATTTTCTGCAAAATCATATATGCTGCATGCACCAACAGACATGCAATCTACCTCATTATCTGCATTAATTATGTGCTAACGAGCTTGTAACCACAAGCGACAGATGCAGCGGCCCTCGCGCCATCAAGGTCGGTGGTGTAAGACCCGTAATTTTGTAAATAAATAAATATTAATTATATAAAAATATTTATGATCAAATAAAATTAAATAATACATTTGACGATAAATTTTAATCCCTTGTCGAATATTTTAGGCTATTTATTGTGACAGTTACTCGTGGTAAAAAAATTAGAAATTTTTTTCTAGAACTTCATTTTCAATCCCTACAATAAACGGAAATTTCGCCGCGCTTAATTTTTTTAAACCAACCCTGTTTACTACAAATTTTTTCGTAAAGACTCAAAATTATTTACCATAGATTTATGCATCAAAAATAATTTCCCTGTCGGAAATTTTCTCATCAAAACACGTAATATAAAGTACCCGGATAAAAAGTTTCCTTATCGTCAAAAATGATTGCATACATGGCTACGATTTAGAGCACATGTATTTACTATTTAAATCCAATGACCAACATTTAATCCTATTTTCTTTATTAAGAAATCTTGTTGACCAAGATTGAGAGAAAGGCTAAGATCTAATCAATATGTTCACACTTTGATCCAATTGCTAGGAATTGTTCTGGTTGTCTTTATAAGTGAACCAAGCCAACCAAATTCACATCCTCTCTTTTCTTTAGAACCTACAAATCTCTCTCTTCTCTCTTCCCCTCTTCATTTTTATTTTACTTTCTAAGTACGAAAACAACCACTCTCTTCCCAATTCGTTGAGAGCTGAAACCCTCCTCCCTCACACTAAGAGCCTTTTGTTCCAAACCTTAATCTTTCTAGTAAGTGGGGTTGTTTTGGTGAGAGCTTTGTTGGAGCTCTTTGATATTATGTGAGAGATTGAGAAGGAGTTAAGGCAAAATCCCAGGAGCTAAAATATGTAGATTTATTTGGTGGTGCTAGTGATATCTTTTTTTCAGTAAGATTTTTCTTCCCCTTTACATTATTTTTTTATTGGTCGCACCACTGTTGTGTGGTTTTCATGGACCCCTTTCTCTATAACTGGAACCTTTCTGAGAAACATTGGACAATACGGACTACTCTCTAACATCAACATAACTCAAGCTTCTTAAAATTTATAAATTATGTATTTCTTAGACATGAAGATCAGTATTTTAAGTACGATGAATTAAGATATAGTTATTTTGGTGTGGAAAAATAAATAAATAAATAAATATTGGACTTAAGTATTGATTGGATAATATCAATATATAGTTGGATCCCTTTCTAGAAAAGAAAAAAAGTTCCATATGTCAAGCATTTAGTTTTCAAAGTTTATAAGTTTTAAGAAATGATAAAAAGGATATACCTATATATATTTGGGAATGCTATTTATGCCCAACTGTTTGCTACTATGAATGCTATATAATTAGCTTCTTTAATGGGCTTCTCTAATGTTTGGCTTGAGTCCGATTCTCAACTTGTTATTCTTGCTTTCAAGTCTATCTCCATTGTTCCTTGGGGCCTTAGAAATAGGTGGGAAAACTGTCTCAAGTTAACTCATAAT
>Ga0228711_1004632_pt1 | contig 21084 bp, 27 predicted proteins | sample MedpolnodulmetaG_2_FD_177996 | JGI IMG/M metagenome (GOLD analysis project Ga0228711, IMG submission 177996) | Root nodule microbial communities from Medicago polymorpha collected in Santa Monica, California, United States - brown nodules | ecosystem: Host-associated > Plants > Roots > Nodule... | reverse complement strand
CGTGTGCGAACGGAACCGATGAAATACGAACCAAAATGTGGGGCAAGGCGTGGGTATTCAGCCAACCTCGTCAAAAATCCAAGCAATTTCAGCTGGTTTTGAAGGCAACTGGCGGAGAGGGGGTCCGCCAAACTACCGTCTATGAGCATCTCACAGCATCCACTTTTATCCATATGTGACAGCTATTTAGCTTAAGACCCGTCTTCCCATGTCTCATCTCATCCCATAGAATGACCGTCAAGTGTTAGGGTAAATGTTGGGGCAGAAATGGCGCGTCAGATCAACAAGCTTACGGCAAGGTCGGTCACGACGATCACTAAACCCGGCCGGCATAGCGACGGCGGCGGACTGTACCTAGTCGTCGATCGACCCACTGTCGATACGGATGGAAACGATCGACCCGGTTCGAAGCGGTGGGTGTTCCTGTATCGGCGGGACGGCACGCTGAAAGAGATGGGCCTAGGCGGGCTGACCGCTGTTCCGCTGGCGAAGGCGCGCGAGCTAGCGGCCGAGGCGCGCGCGAACCTTCAGGCGAAAGTCGACCCTATCGCCGCTAAGAAGGCTGCGCCGGCTGCCGTACCTACTTTCGGCGAAATGGCCGACGACTTCATCGAAACAATGAAGCCGCAATTCCGGAATGCCAAGCACATCGCGCAGTGGACCATGACGCTGACCGAGTATGCGGCACCTCTGCGGAAGAAGCCGGTGAACGAGATCACTACCTCGGATGTATTGGAGGTGCTCAAGCCTATTTGGCTGACGAAATCAGAGACAGCCTCTCGTCTGCGCGGGCGCATCGAACGGGTTCTGGACGCAGCAAAGGCGAAGGGATTTCGCTCCGGCGAGAACCCGGCGTTGTGGCGCGGTCATCTGGCAAACCTCTTGCCAAGGCGAAAGAAGCTAATGCGAGGCCACCACGCCGCGCTGCCTTATGCGGCAGTTCCGGCCTTCATCGCGGATCTGCGTGCGCGTCCCGCGATTGCTGCACGAGCTCTGGAGTTCACGATACTGACGGCCGCTCGCTCGGGCGAAACTTACGGGATGAAGTGGAAAGAGGTCGATCGCAAAGCCGCGGTGTGGACGGTATCAGGCGAGCGAATGAAGGCCGGTCGTGAGCATCGCGCACCGCTTACACCACGCGCGCTGGCGATCCTCGAGGAAATGGCGACGTTTGGCACGTCAGCCGATGCATTTGTTTTCCCCGGTTACAGAGAAAACAAGCCGCTCTCCGTCATGGCGATGGACATGATGCTGCGAAGGATGAAGGTGGATGTCACCGTGCACGGTTTCCGATCGTCATTCCGCGACTGGTGCGAAGAGTGCACCAACTTTCCGCGGGAGTTGGCCGAAGCGGCCTTGGCGCACGTTGTTGGCGACGAGACGGAGCGGGCCTACCGCCGAAGCGACGCGCTCGAGAAGCGTCGTAAGCTGATGTTAGCCTGGACGAACTATTGTGAGACGAAAGGGATCAAGCCCGACAAACCTTTTGAAACGGATATCTTCGCGTAAGGGTGATGAATGCGGATAACTGGCACGATCGCAACTGCCCTTATGGCCGCGCTGTGTCTAGCGAGTTGCCAAACAAACGCGGAGTATCAGGCCGCGGTGGACGGGGATCTAGATGCCAGCCTCGCGCGCTTCAACGGCTTCACGCTGACGGAGTTCATCGCTCAAACAGGGCTTGTGCCAGTCAACGCCTATCCAGTTGGAAGCGGGCGCGTATTCGTGGTCGATGGTCCCCCGGCTTACGTGACGCTGCCAGCGACGCACGTGACGCCAGCGGTAACGCGATCGTCCGCCTGCAGGCTCTTGGTCACCACAGCACATGCGGGCAGCGGAAATACCGCCGATGATTGGGAGATCGTCGGTATCCGGCGTTCAAGTCCGTGCAACGGGCTAACCGTGTAAAATAAAAGTCAAGTAACCCGTGTGGTACGGGCGACCTTCGTCCCGCATTTGATGGAAGGTGGTGCCAATCTCACCAATGCTGCAGCAGGGCTCTCCGCCTGCCGCGCTGTCGTTTCGGCCCGCTCTAAAGAATGGCGTTCGACATATCGCTAAAGCGGCAAAAATGTCGACGCAGGCGATAACACGAATGGAAAAGGGCGAAGAACTGCGAGTGCGCACCGCTGAGGACGTTCAACGCGCTTATGAGGCGGCTGGCGCCCGGTTGGTGCGGGGTTATGGTGAAGGAGCGCTGACAAATTTGTAAAAAGCCCCACTCACACCCGCCGGTGCAAATCAGATAACGGGAAAAGCATGCTGAAGCACAAAGAAATCAAAGAGGCTTGTGCATCGTCATTCCGTTGGCTCCGAAAAGGCGACTATAGAACTCAACTGCATACCGATCGGTCATACCAGCGATGAAATCGCAAATGGTACGCATCTGACCGAGATTGTCGCTCTGCCGGTAGATTTCACGAAAATCAGGCGGCATCAATCGATCTCCGTTTGGAGAGCCGATTACCTCAAATATCTTCTTGATAACGTCCTTCCCGCGGTACTCTACAACTTGTAACATGGGGGACCTAATGACCGATTCGAAAGTAATGTTTTTCAGAACTTCTACAAATACAAATGTCTTTAATTTGAGCTTTGCCTGATGAAGTTGCGGGAAGTCGCTATTAGGGACAATTTCTACGCCGTCCAAAAATAGTTGAACTAGCTTAGACGTGAATCGTGTTCGATGGTAACCGTTTCCGGCATACAGCGATGATAATTTTTCGGTAGCCATCGAGGAGTACATCTTCCTCTTGCCGGACTCGATGTTTCTGTTTCTAAGGAATTTCTCCTCTTCAGTCCCGATCGCAAAAATATCCTTGAAAACCTCGTACAACACATCTCGAACATCTGAGACGTCAATTCGAGTCGCCTCGTCTTTATATTGCTTCTCTATCCGCTTGTTGGTCGTCTCAACGACTAGTTCATATATTTGCTCTGGAAAGCTAAACAAATCTAAAGGACCGTGAATTCCGCTCTTGAATATATCCTCAAGGTCGTAGGTAGAATATGCGATATCATCCGCGATATCCATGATTGAGCATTCGAGCGTCTTGAACTCTACGCCGTCAGCTTGGCCTAGGACGTGCTTTTTTACATCTTTGACCAACTCTTCATCCGACTTATAGTAACCCTTCATAGGGCTATGCTGCTTGTCAGCGGGGCGTTCCTTGCTGCCGATCGGAATCTTCCGGTCATATTTTAGAACCGAAGCGAGCGAACGGTATGTAAGATTGAGGCCGCGCCGGAGATCATTCCCTTCGCCGTCAAAAGTGGAGGATTCGTCGCCGTACGTCTGCTTCTTTTCTAAGGTCGAGAGGATGCGGAGTGTTTGGGCGTTTCCCTCGAATCCACCCACATCTCGCATACATTCATCCAGTGCCTCCTCGCCATTGTGGCCGAACGGCGGGTGGCCGAGATCATGGGCAAGCCCAGCAAACTCAACGATGTCGAGATTAATTGGTGTCTTTGCGAAATGCGAGGACGTACTGTTGAGCCTGATCGCTATTGATTTGGCGATCTGAGCAACCTCTAGTGAATGAGTCAGGCGATTTCGGAAGAAGTCGCTCTCATGGCCGGGGAAAACTTGTGTTTTTCCTTGAAGGCGCCTGAAGCTTGCACTGTGAATGAGGCGCGCGTAATCTCGCCGCGCCTCATCTCGGTACTCTTCTGGATTGGGTTGAACTACTGGGCGCTTGTCATCACCAGACGAGTACAATTCAGGCATGCTATTCCACGGTCACTTCACCTTATGATTGACCGTATCCGCGGACTTTTCTTTCGTCAAGCTCCACTTGCCGGTAGACTGTTCGATAGCTATGCGTAATGACTTCAACTCGCTCACTGCCGCACGGTAAACGGGATCTTTATCCGTCCTTGCGGCAGATACCTGGTTGGCGGATCTCAATGCCGGTGAACTGGCCATATACGCTCTCCCCTTCTTAAAATGCACGAGCGCGCGTCCGCGCAGCAACACACACCGGCATGCTATGGGACCATCCATTGCATATACGTTAATGCCGGTAGTGTACGATAACGCAATGACAAGGGTTACGTTCCGTCGTCAACATCTTGTCGACTCGTTGCACTAGACCGTTGCGATCTTGCGCCAACCGTACGGCACAGTGTGTGTTTATGCAAGTGCAACGCGGCTCAGTATCCGTGACCATACGCCGCGCCAGTACCACCCCACCGATACCCAGCCGCCACCTCATCCAAATGCGCAGATCGCCTCGGCCGGCTCGTCAGCGGGGCTGCCGCCCCGTCGTCAGGGATCTCTTCAGCGATCGCGGTCCGGCTCTTAGCGCAGAGAACACCATCCTTTATGCCCAACGTCAGACGTTTCCTACCACCCACCCTGTGTTTCCGGTCCCGCCGGTGGACTTCCGATACCATGTACCATTTGATGAAAAGCACACACTCCCGACCGGGGCTGCCACGACGCCCTCTGGGTTTCCCGTCGCCGTCGTGACTCTAGGCTTGGTATTGTCGCCAAGCCGGATTTGATCGATGTTTGCAGCGGCATATGGGAATGACGACGTTCCAAGAGAGCCAGAGGATGCGGTCGCGGGGCGAATAGTCCCTCCGTCCTCGACTCTTCCAGGGAAAAACGCCTTGCCATTCCATGGCCGGTTGTAGAAGGACGGATGGTTGCCCTGCCCATTTTCCATGTTTTGCCCGGAATCAACACCGTCAACATAGATTGGAGCCCTGACGTAACGACCTCCCCAGACTGAGATCTCTGTCGTTCTGGTCGAATGCAGCCGCCACTGTGCGACTTCACCAGAAGGTGCCTCGCCGTACCCCCCAAAGAATTCAACCCTGCTGAACCGGTCGAAATAGGCCATGTACTGGCTGATGCCAGAACGTAACGCCGGTCGGTAGAACGTAACGCCCGACGCGGCGAGGGCCGTGCTCCCTGGCAATGCGGCGTCCATCCAGATGCAAGCGCGTGAAGCACTTGCGCCGAGTGGGCGATACTGACCACCATTGAAGATGGTATCGGAAATTCCGCCCCATCCCCACGCCCAGGTACTTGGGTCGGCCGCCGACGGGTCGCGCGTCGTGCCCTGTACTTTGAGAGCCCGAACACCGCGAAGGTATGCGTCACCACCCCGAAACTCGGTCATACCCGTCGAAGGCTGCACAGTCGGGTGAAGTGCCTTCAGCGTCGCATTTCGATCGCTCCACGTCATATCGAGATAGACGGCCGCATCCGTCCAAGGCCCGTCAACGGAAACGTTGTCATCGTAGCCGCAGCGCTTTACGCAAGGGAAGAAGAGACCCGCAGACCAAGGCGTGTCGCTGTTTGTCTCGATGGCAATGCCCTTGAAACGGACCCCGTTTCCACCAGCGACGAACATCGGCTTGTCGTCGGCAGCGTCTGCGCCGTCGATGTCTGTCCAGCGCCGCGCCGTGCCCGCGCCAACCGCAAGGAAAACCGAAGACTTTTCAGCATTCCCCTCCCAGACGTCACGCATTCCCTGACCGACAAGAACCGTGCCCGGAGGAATGATCACGGTGTCTTCAATTTGGTAGGGGCTGTCGGGGTCAACGGCCGGGATGACAAGATTGCCGGGACTAGCGGCAAGCGCGTTGACGAGACGATCCTGATCGTCTCCCCCGGACCAATCGAGCAGAACGGGGACGTCTCCGAAGCGTGCACGCAATTCCCGGGACGACGCATTCGTGTGGTTCGCAGCGGCGGTCAAATCCCCCGCAGGCTTTAGCTCGTAGCCGTCGCCGGCCGTGTTGACCTCCAGAACCTTCCCTGCATCGGCGAGCTCGGTGCCGAACCCGAGCAAGCCCCGAACGTCCGAAAACGACTTCGCCTCTCGAGCCGTTCCCGCGCCGTTGTCGACGAGCATGGTGCTCGCCATGAGCGCGGGAATACGCGACTGGAGACTGGTCGACAGCTTCGCATCGGTGACTGCCTGGTCGGCCAGCTTCGCCGTCGATACGGAACCGTCTTCGGGCGTCACCAGCGTCGACACGGTTGCGAAACCGCGTACCTCTATGCCATACCCGTTCGGCGGTGGACTGATGAAACTCAGCGTGTTTCCGTTCGACGAGTAGGCGTCCGTGCCCTGCACGACGCCACCGACCTGAACGAACAGGTTGAATTTCGACAGCGGCGTGAACGACAGGGTGAAGTCCTTCGTGACCCCGTCACCGACGAAGCTGTCCCGCGGCAACGACATGCCGCCGGTGACGACAATATCGTTCAGCGAGAACAGCTCGTTCCAGTAGGCGGCGTTGCCAGGCGCGTTCGCCACGTCGGCCGTGTGCGCGACCCTTGCCGAGTAGAACGTATCGTCCTTGACCACGCCGTCGCCCGCCGAATAGCTGTGGCCGTCTACCCACGTTCCGGTGAAGGTGAAGCCGATCGTCAGCGCCGGCGAGAGCTGATCCGGCCCTACCGACTGGTTCTTCAGCTTGCCGTCGGAGCGGCGGACGTCCTTCAGGGCGTCGACCAACTCGTTCGTCGTTCGCTGGATATTGGCGAAATCATTATCGACCTCGTCCGCCGGCAGCGGCCGGGAAGGGTTCGTTGCCTGCCAGCCGCTGTAGGAATAGGCGGGAGTGTACTTGGTCGGGTCAGCCATATTCGATACTCAGTGAACGGATGTGGAGGCTTGCGAAGCCAAGTGATCAAAGCCCGCAGAGCGCGGCAGCGGACCGCCTCGCTTTTCAAGTTCCCTGCGGCAATGGAGGGCATTCAGTTGGGAGCTCAACAGACCAACGTGCAGTTGTCGCCTCCTGCGGTCTGTGTGTTCCGCCTCGGAGAGAAGGGCTCTCAAGGCCCGTATCCCGACCTCGATTTCCTTGGAGGGGATTTCCCCGGCAGTCGCCCGCGCCAGCTCCGGCGCAGCCCGGTCGAGAGCTTCACAAAGCTCGGCAACAATGGCTGGAAAAGAGCTCTTCAGATCCTGACATGCGACTGAGGCGGCCAGGCCCGCGCTCAATGCTTGGGATGCCGAGACCAATGCGTCATCGCAGTCTTCGACGCGCTCTAAGCACTCGATAGCTGAAAAGAGATGTTCTTCCATGCCTCGAATGATCGTCAATCCATTTGTTCGTCTCAAAGGCAAACGACATACGCTGTATCGAACAGAACGAGGACCGGAGGACCGAGCGCGAACTGAGCTGCGCGCGGAGGCCACTTGGGAGCGCCTGAGTGCAAACTAGGAAGTTCATGCCTCATCGATTGAGGTTTCGACCTTGCCGCGATGTGAGTGGCTCCGCCTTACGCTCGTAGCAAAATCACTTAGGCTCGGACACGGGAGCCTGCGAAAAAATCGGGGCCGGTTACATTCAGTGATTCGTATTCGGTGGCACAGTCGGTTTCATTGCGTTAAGGGCATTTTTCGCCCCGCGTGATAACCCGCTGTTAACGTCTCGAAGCGGACGATTGTGCCTCAGAGACAGGAAATCGCAATGCGAGACATCGACCTTCGGCAGGCGCTCGTTCTGCAACTTAGTCGGATGCACGAGGCCGACGGTGACACCCGGATCGTCCATGAGATGGGAGTGTGGGCGGGAACGGTGCGCATTGATGTCGCCGTGCTTAATGGTGAGATGAGCGGGTACGAACTCAAGAGCGATAGCGATACACTGGCTCGATTGCCGCTGCAGGCCGATCTCTATAGCAGAGTGTTCGATCGCATGACTTTGGTCGTTGGGAGCAAGCATCTAGACAAAGCTGCAGGGATGATCCCCGCTTGGTGGGGGATCATCAGAGCGACCGGTAGCGAAAACGGTATCAAGCTCAAGCGGGTTCGCTCTTCGAAACGGAATGTCAATCGTGAGCCCTATGTAGTCGCCGAGTTGCTCCGTAAGGACGAGGCAATTGCGATTCTCGAGCAATATGACCTAGCGGCCGGATGGAAATCCAAGCGCGTGAAGCTGATTCATGAACGCTTGGCCCGAGAACTACCGGTGCGCGAGCTCAGCAAGCGCGTCCTGTGCGCCCTGAAAAATCGACAAGATTGGCTAAGGCAGAACAGCGTGCATCAGCTCGATATGGCGGTTGACGCTCAGCTGAACCCAATGCTCTAGGCCTTTTGTGTCGGCGTTCCCGACCGCGATCTGGTCAATAGCGTGGTCGCTCCACGCGCCTGCGATCGGGTGACGAGGGGAGTATCCCGCGATTCCCCTAGCGTGGCCACGCAATTGGATATCCATATCCACGCCCGAAGGGCCGGTGGTTCTCACTCCCCGAAAAATCAGAAAATGGTTGGGCAGGGTGTATTTTACGTTGATCGGGTAACCCCATGCAATGTTTGTCGGCGTGACGCCGGTCGTCACGGATGCGAAATCACCGAAATCCAGCTGATAGGGCAGAGGAAGAGCCGAAAGACGAGACCAGAGCTGAGCCTCTATCCGAGCAATATGATGCTGGCCGGCCGTGTATCCAGTGAAGTTGGGCGGCATTGACGTGCCCGCTACCGTGATCGATCGCCAAACACCGGAGGCGTTCAAACCTGTGAACACTCCATCGAGAGCGGTGCCGAGCGCCGCTGCGGAGGCAACATTCTCGCCGAAATCGACTATCAGGTCGGTCTCTCCGATTGCGAATGGCCATTGCGGAAGCCAATTGGCAACGGAGAAGAGTTCCTGCATGTCAATGCGCAAACACACGCCTCGACCATCAAAGTTTCTGATCGCGGTGACGGCACTGACGTAGCTGTGGTTCGCTCCCAGATGGACTACGGGAATCATGGTCGCGCCCGCCGCGCGCGCTGCCGACGCAATTGCGGCAATGGGGTGAGGTTGCGCCCCTTGTGTGGGCAGGGAGGACGCGTCCAGGTAAAAAGTACCGTTGCCCCAGTCCGACAGCATGTCGTTGACGAACACCTGAGGCGCTGGCACGGCCGCGTGCGCCTTCGTTGCGGCTTTCACCTTGAACTGCTCGCTCCCAAGCAGGAGAAGCGGTGTAGTCCGAGCGCGGGCTTGGGGAGTGAGGTGTCTAAGCGCAATCCGCTCGCCTCGTTTCCACCGCAAGATTGGCACATAGCGAATCATTCTCTGCCTCCAGCTTTTCGCGAAGCGAAGCAGAATTGCAATTCTGAGTCGAGTCCCATTTCGTCAGCAAGAGGGCTCTCGCGCCGCCCGCTTCGCACGTGCCCGGCACGGCAGTTGGAACTCGCCGCGCCAGATGCCTGCACCACGCGCCCTTGCGAGCTCCTGCGCGTCCGCATAGGCGCCCTTGCTGTATCTTTCCCAGTCCACCGCGTTCCCGCTCTCGACTAACCAGCGATTTACATCACGGCCGTCGGCGCGAAAACAAACGCTCACAACCCGCCTGTAACGATCACGCTCCACGAACTCGCAACGAGTGGGGCGAGAGGCGGCAAGAAATCGGTCAAGCTCGAGCGCCGCCTGCCGACCGCATCGGTAAGTCCCACCGTCGCCGTCTCCGCAGGCTTGCCAACTCTCTGGAGCGTCGACGCCGTGCAGTCGGATGCGCTCGCCGCTGATCTCCAAGGTGTCCCCGTCGATGACAGTTGCGCGTCCGAGAACAGGGTCGGCAGAACGAGCGGGAAGGGCGACCCCCATGGCGATCGCGAGCAGCAAAGAAGAAGGCTTCATTCGGCGGGTTCAATCGGATCGAGGATGTCAGCGGTGTCGTTCTTGGGCGATCCGACCTTGCGGTCAATTGGCCACATCGTCATCAGTTCCGCCGGAAAAGGCTTCATCAAGTCGGAGGGGTCAGGCTCCGGAGACAGCCACCGTTCATAGTCCTCTCGGTGCAGAACGACCGGCATACGATCGTGGATCTTCGCCATCATCTGATTTGGCGGGCAGGTAACCACACAAAAGGTGCGGATGTCTTCGCCCGTCTCCTGGTTTCGCCACTTCTCCCAGATGCCGGCAAGTGCAAAGGGTTCGCCCGATTTCATAGCGATGGCATAGGGCTGCTTGTTCTTGCCAGTACCGTGGATGTCCTTCCATTCGAAGAAGCCATCGATAGGGATTAGGCAGCGCCGACTTGCGTAGGCCTTCTTGAACATGCCGTTTGAAGCAATGCCCTCGCATCTGGCGTTAACCGGGGGAGGCCGGCCAGGCCTCTGCTCTTTAACCCAGGCCGGAATCAAGCCCCAGCGCGCGCTCACGAAGGTGGGCCCGAAAACGTCCGGGTCGCGCACCACGTCGCGAATAATGATCGGGTAGTAAAGGGAAGGCGCACCGTTGTAGCGCGGGAACTGGTTTGCCATCCCCAGTACCGCTTCGCGCTCGGCCAAGGAGAAACCCCGCAACAAATCGTCAAGGGTGCTCTTGATGTAGACTCGTCCGCACATTGGCGTCCCTCCCGCGGGAAACGTATCGTGGTTGGTCGTGGCGTCAACTCGGTTACCGACTTGACCTTTCCGATCCTGATCACATTGCCGTCCTTGTTCCTACACCTGGTGCAGCGCAGCGCGGCTTCCATTCGGGCTGGTGTTCGAAGCAGAACCAGTTGGGCTCGGATTTGCCTACCGCGAAGCCGAAGCCACCCCATTTCGTGCAGCCGGGATGCTCGCAGTAATGGACATAGGGGCCGGTCTCGTAGTGGGTCTTTGCACCCTGTTCATCACTCATCCTCGATCACTTCCTCGGCCGGCGCCGAACTGCTGCTCGAAGGCCTCTTCCCAATTCGGATGGCAGGAGGCGCCGACGTGCTTCAAGGGCTCGAAATGGTATCGCGCCAGCAGTGCGTCCGAGATTATTCGCGCCATCTCCTTGCGCGCGCTCTCTGCTTTTAATCGGTCACGGTCGCAGGCGGCCCGCCGCAGCTCCAACGGGATCGCGTAGAGCGTCTGCGTAACGAATGGCGCGATCGCCGGCGACTGCAACACCGTCTCGACATCAAAAATGGCAAAGGCCCCAAAGGATTCGGCAATGCCCTTGGCGAGTTCCTGGACGCCGCGCACCTCGACGGGACGGCGATATTGATCGAGGCCTGCGTAGGCCCGCCTTTGGTGCGGAGGCGTTACCGCAAGATCAACTTCAATCGCGGTTCCTATCTCATTGGCAAGTGTTCGCATGACGTGCGTCTTTCTGAATTCGCCCCTGATTGATGGAATGGCGCCGCATCGCCGTCGAATGTTCCTAATATGTTCTCTCAGCCGAAAGAGTCAATCGGCGACCTAGTCCGTTTTGACAACTGTCGCGGAAGCACGCGCTCGACTACCATTGCGCGACGTCGCGATTGAAAGAGCCGCCCGGTGCGTAGACGAGAGTTCATCTGCCTGCTCGCTGGATTGGTCGGCTCTGCGGCGCTAACAAACGCCTTCGGGCAAACTTCTCGAGAACAGCGCAGAGCGACGCGGTGCGCACAGAAAAAGAAGACGAGCCAGAAGTCCGGCACCCGAGCCGAGGCGAAACGAAACACACGCAAGATGATGAAGGCCAGCAAGAAGCGGCGCCGGTCGGAAGAGGCAGTTTGCTAGAGATGCGGCATCTTGCCCATTCTGCGAGGTGTGACCTTCGCCGGCTGCCGCTGCGAGAGCGCCGCCGGCTGCTTGAGCCGCTGGTCGCCGGCCGGGAAGGGGCAGTCCGGCTTTCGGAAGAGGTGCAGGCGGATGGCGACGAGTTCTTCCGCGTCGCGTGCGAACACGGGCTCGAAGGCATCATCGCCAAGCACGTCGAAAAGCCCTATCGCTCCGGCCGCGGCGAGTGGTGGCAGAAGATCACCTGCACGCGCCGGAATAGCTTCGTGATCGTCGGCTTCGAGCCGTCGACCGTGCCGGGCCACCTCGGTCGGCTTCTGCTTGCCGCGCTGAGGGGCGGAGAGCTCGTCTATGTCGGCGGTTGCGGTACCGGCTGGTCACACGAGCTTTCGCGCGAGTTGCGCAACCTCCTCGAATCTATCGCCACGAAAACACCGGCAGTGAACCTGCGGCGGAAGAATGCCGTCTTCACCGAGCCGGTGCTCATCGCCGAGGTCGAGTATCGCGCCTGGACAGATGACTGGAAGCTCCGGCATGCATCGTTCAAGGGCATCAGGGAGCGGGAAGACGAGGCTTCCATTTACGACCTACGGCCGTACTGAGACTCTGCTGAGCTATTCAGTCACGTCACGGCGAGATGGAATCGACTGAAGAAGTCGGTGGTCAGGGACATGGCGACGCGTTCAGTCGGCGACGAGGGCGGCTTCGACCCCGCGACTTTCGGCCGAGGCTTCTCGCCCAGTTCCCGCATAGAGCACTGCAGAGAAAAACTCGTTCAGCACATCGGTTTTGATAATCAAGTTTGACTCGCAGGGCGCACGACCGTTCTCTCGAAAAAGATCTGGCCTCTTCCGGAAGAGGTTTCGACAGCCATCTCCAGGCCCGTGCTTTGCGCAGTTGGCGGCTAGCCTGAGTTGGTCCAACCTCTTCATGTCCGGAGTTCGACCCTTCGCATTCAACCAAGCAAACACTTTGCCCGATCGGTATTCTCTCTCTTTCAGCCGCCTGTTGCAGTGCCGCTCCCACATGTGCCAAAGCACGATGAGAAATGCTTTACTCACCAGAGTAGCACCCCTGTGAATTTCGGTTACGCTTTCGGACGCTCGATCATATACCTCACGGATTAAATCGTCCGAATCGCCATCCTCCCCGTCCGGGAATTCGTCGGTTGCCCCAAGCCGCAAGGCGGCCCGCACAGATTTTTCAACTTCTTGCTCTTCGTATTCCAAAGCTTTCAAAGCGGCACGGTACGACCGCTGGAATAGTTGAAGTTCTGAAGCAAAGATTGCCGTGGCAATCGCTTCTGCAACGTTTGTGGGCAATTCGGCCATGAAGGATCCAACAGAGTTATTTGGAAGCATACTAGCTGCGCAATCTGCGTCCGCCATACGCTGTAATTTCAACTTTTGCAGCAGTCTGCTCGCGCATATCGCGTATGGTGGCAGCCGATCGTTTGACAGTCAAAGAGCTCAAATGAACGGCAGGCTGGCTGCGACTAAAAAGTTCCAGTTCAACGCGATTTTCTACGACCGTCCGCCACAGCCGCCGGGTTGACGTTCGGGCTGTGCCGGGGGGCGGATGACCACCCCTGCATCCGGACTCATCGTACGCAAGGGTATACCCCTGCGGTCAGCGAATATTCCTGAGTGAATGGTGTACGTACGGGCTTGACTTGCATCAACGTACATGTTGATGTTTGTACACAACCCAAACGTACACTACGGAGATAACCTAATGAACGCCCAGATCCGCGCCACAGAATTTCGTATTTTCTCTGAAGTCCATACCGAGCTGCGTCACGCGATGAACACACACGACCGTCGCACGGCCTGGCTGGCGATCGAAGAACTGCGAGGAATTCAGGAGCACACGGAATGGATTGCCCTACGCGCCCGGTGCGCCGCGGCGCTGTCTGAATACGTCCATTAAGGGGTGCCTGAAATGACAAAGACTATTCTCTACGCGCGCGTCTCTACCTCAGAGCAGACAATCGAGCACCAAATTACACAGGCCCGCCACGCCGGCTTCACGATCGACGAAGCACTGTCTGATGACGGTGTGTCGGGCGTAACAGTCCCGCTTTCTGAACGGTCGCAGGGCAAACGGCTGTTTGATATCCTGCGAACCGGCGACACCCTCGTCGTGCGTTGGGTCGACCGTCTCGGCCGCAATTACCAGGACGTAACAGATAACATCCGGGAATTCATGCGCCGCGGTGTTATCGTTCGCACGATCATAAATGGGATGGTGTTCGACGGAGCAACCAAGGACCCCATGCAGATGGCCGTGCGGGACGCACTGATAGGCTTCATGGCCGCCATGGCACAGTCGCAGGCAGAAGCAACGAAGGAAGCGCAGCGCGCCGGGATCAAGCACGCAAAAAGCAAGGACCGGCCGCGTGTATACAAGGGGCGTAAGCCTTCCTACTCTCGCCAGCAGTTTTCCCTAATCCTCGGTTTGCTAGACGGCGGCAGGGGAGCGTCGGAGATCGCCAAGGCCACCGGTCTTACCAGGCAGACGATTTTGCGCATAAGAGCCGACAGGGCCGCCGCCGAAGAAGCCCTGAAGGCTTGGGGGTTATAGCGATCGCGGGCGTTCTGCGATCGCTTCTGCGGCGAGCTCAACCCGGCGGAAGCGTTTTCTGCGCAGCTGGCTTGCAAGCTCGTTGGCCACTTCTCTGCCGGCTACCATTTCGAGCATAACGAAAGGCCCCTCCTCGAGATCGAATATCAGGCGCCATTGGACCCCCAATGCGTTTGCAACCCTTGCAACATTGTGGGCGCTTGATTTGCGCGCCAGGACTTCAACTTTTGCCTTGTTGCGAGATCCCTTGTGTTGCTCGAATACACAGAAGCGCGGCGCCATGACAGGCTTGGCCAAAGGTTCGTTTGAAAGACGGGCAGAAATATATCCAGACAGTTTCGGGTTAGTTTTCATTGAATGCCTCCGCTTGAAGATTATCTCAAAAGAGACATCGGGAACCTGTCTGTCAAATGCGATTTAAACGGTCGACGTCGGCCAACATTATTATAATTGACATACAGTGACGAAATCGATGACGCTAATTTATCTTACAATGCTACGCGGTTAACGAAGATGAAACTTTTGACAGAAGCAGAAGCGGCTGAGCTCATGCGCTGCAGTCGGGAGAAAATCAAACGCTTGCGGCTATCCGGGACTCTCCCGTATTTGCCGGGCCGGCCGGTTCTCATCGATGAAGCTGACCTCATTGCCATGATCGACGCGATGAAAGGCAAATCCGTGCAGAAGCACCCTCAAAGGAATTTAGCTCGACCGGAAGAGGCGAGGCGCTGGGCGATGCAAGCTGTCCTGCTGCGTCGTGACCGCCGGAAGAAGGACTGACGATGGACTGGGCCTAATCAAAGATGCCTTCTTCTGCTGTAGGGGCGGTCTGGAGCTGCCGCTGCGCATGTCGGACCGCCCGGGTCAATTCCTCCGGGGTCATTTCGTGCGGTTCCTTGTCCCGATCGCCCTCACCTTTCCGGTCGAAATAACCGGCGACACGGAACAACGTGGCGGAAGCAGTCGCCCGGGCCGGTGCTGGCGCCTTGGGATCACGGCAAACGGACAGCGCGGCCTCGTATGCGGCGAGGACGCCTTCTGTATGGATCTTCTGAAGCAGCTGACGCTGCGCTTCTTCTACACCTGACATTATCTCACCCAAAAATATCGAAACTAATGGCCGCTGCGCGGCGCTCCAACTCGTCGATCGCCCGCTGCAGGTCGACGACGGCCGGATTCACATCTGCACGCTTGTTTTCAAACAGTTTAGCTGCGTCCGCATTCTGCCGGCGGTACTCCCTCTCCGCCGCACGTTTTTGCGGAGATCCTGGCCTGTGCGTCCTCTGCCAATTCGCGTGCTTCTCACGCTCCTCCGGCGTCATCTTTGCCAAGCGAGTGGCCCGTTTTTTCGCGGCCCGCTCCATGTCGCGGAGTTTCCGTGCGAGTTTGGCTTCGGCATTGGGGGCATCTGCATCGGGCCAGCGCGGCTTGTGCCAGCCCTCTCCTTTTGGGGTTCGGCCGCCGTGGACATAGCAACGCCCATTTGCCATGGCGACATGGCGGCACGGCTCGCCTGTCTTCCTGCCCTTTGCACCGCATTTTGGGAGATCGTCGCGTTTCATATTCCACTCAGCGATTGCTCGCCTAGCGATCTCGCGAAACTGATCGGATTGCGGCCACGCGTGGGCTTTCTGCGGGCGTCTTACTCTTCGCCTGATCTTCCTCATGCGCAGAGCCTCCGCGGCCCAATAATCCGGCAAGCGCGAGTGAGGTATCCGCGTTCGGTCCCGAGCATGCCGCCGAGGATATTCAGCGAACTACGGACAAGTTGTCCAAGGCGGTGCGGGGCACGCCCGAAATCTCCGATCCGAGGGCGTTCAGGCGTTCGCCTCAGGGTGCAAGAGCTTTGGGGTAATTGGGGCTTGCGCGCATGAGATACATTTACAGGAACAGAAGGAGTGTAAGTTAAAGGAGAGAGCGATAGATAAAATCTATCTCGCGCGCACAAGCCCCAATTACCCCAAAGGCAAAAGCTTCGGCGAAGCCGTTTCCTAGCGTCTACTTCTGTCCACGCTTGAACGCGCCGCCGCGCCGCGACACCCGTCACGCCGAAAATCTCGTTTCCCCAACTACCCCAAACGAAGAGGCAAACGCTCATTTCACGTCCCTTTCCAAGTTTCGGCGTGCTTCCGCTGCTCTCAGGATGCTTTCGTGCTTCTTTGAGCGCTCGGCTCTTTCGATCTCGGTGCGCTGCGCGAAACGGGCGTGGGCCCGCGGGTTCACCCGCCACGAGGTCGGCCCGTCGGCGCCGCGCTCGTTGACTACAAGCCATCCGGCTTCCTCCAACGCCCTTGCGGTGTGCAGAAGCTTGCGCAGATTTTCCCCGCCTTTGAGCGATGTCCGCGCCTGGTAAATCTCGCGCCGCTTTATCTCTGTCAGGTCCGGGCGGGTGAGCAGGAAACCCGCGATCCCCACGGCTTCATCGTGCGCCGGGTCCGGGTCGAAGTACTGCGAGTAGAACGCGAGCGAATGGCGGAGCATGAAGCGGCAAAATGCCAGCGCCCGCTCGACGGTGTCTCGGCGGACTTCGGCTTCTGGCTGAACGCTTTCGAATAGCTCGAATTGTTCGACCGCCTGGAATATTAGGACGACCCGGGCGGCAATTTTCTCCCATTTCGAAGCGTGGCCCTTCCAGGCTCCACTTGCGCCGGGCATTTCCCGCAACGCATCAACCTGCTCGAGAAACTCTTTGAACAGCGGTCTAGCATCGCCGGCGATCCTGATAGCCGACGGAAACACGTAGTCCGCAGTCGTCAAATACCGGATCAATGCCCGATAGCCTTTGGCAGCTTCGTGGTCAGCCTCTTCGTCGAACGGCTGGCAACGGGCGCCGTCGTCGAGGACGAAAAGGAAACGTTGGAGAAGGCCGTCAGACTGCAGATCCTTGACCATGGGCCGCAGCTTGTCCGGCTGCGAGCCGGCCAGAACACCCATCAGTGCGTGCTTGGCAAAGAGGTTGCCTGTCGTGACGCGATCGACCGTGATGCTGTCGCCGTCGAACAAACGCAGCATCATGGACCGGTCGCCCCCGCCGCCCCGCTTATACGCGCCGAACGTTTCCAGCATGCCCGCCAGCTCATCTGTCGAGCGCATGATGCCGCGGGGATTATCGGCATGGATGCTGACTTGTTTCTCGGCCGTGACGTCATCGACGAAAGCACGCCTCAGCCTGGGTTCGGGCGGAAGGGCGCCGCCTTTGCGAGCGGCCTGTTTCGCCAAACGAGACCACTCGGCGTGCCTTGGCGTGTCGACTGTCAGCCATTCTCCATCCAATTCCTTGAGCGGCTTCAACGCAGCGCTGATAACCGGTGATTTTGCGCTTCCCGGGTCTGCGACCAGAACGCACCAAAGCGCTGCCGGCTCGGTGAAATCCGCATCGCGCTCGCGCACCTGGATTTTCAGAGACGCGCCGATAGCGCTGCCGATCGTCGCGAGCGCCGCCGCGGCCGTAAAGGCTTCCGACGCGCCTTTGCGCCGGGCTTCGCTGCGCACCCATCGCGACAGGACAAGAGGTAAGCAACCAGCGGGCGGGGTTCTCAAGTGCAACGGCGCGTCGTGGCCGAAGATGTCTTGAGGTTCCGGCATCCGTGGCGTGGCGTCTGCCCGCGTTTCGCTACGGATCGCAAACAGGTCGCTGAGACGCGCCCGCTCATCTGCCGTCAGTTCCGGCTGCGGGAGGCAGTAGAGTGGGTCGACTTCCTCGCGAATACGGTCGACAAGCCACGAGCCGGATATCCGGTCAGGGGGCGAACTCGAATAGTGGCCCCACCGTGCGTCGACCACATCTGGATCGTATTTGGCGCTCTTCTGGCTGAAAACATGAGCGGCCTCGAGGCCGTCTGGGCTTCCATGTGACGCGTCATAAAACGCCATCAGGGCGATGTTGAATTCGTCCCAATGGAGCTCGGGGTTCGGGAGTTTCTCAGCGGCGTCCATGAGCCGCGCAGCTGTCCATTCCGACCGCGTCGTGAAGGGCTGGTCAGATGGCCTGGGGCCGCGTCCGTGTGAGGGCAAAGACCGATCCACACCGATAAAATTGGCTGCGGCGTTCAAGTCGATCTCGCGGGCCTCGTCACCGCCGATGATTTTGCAAAGGCGCGGAGCACCCTTCGTGTGCCAGCTGCCGGGCCACCGCATCGGGTGGCAAAGGGATGCTGCCGTCGGGTCGCCGCCGGCCAACTCGGCAACGCGTTTGCGAACTGCGCGAAGGAGTGTCTTTTCCTCGTCCGAGACGGCAGGCCGATTGAGGCGCCAGTACAGGTGCAGCTTGTCATGTTTCGAACCGTCGGGCGCGGTCCATAGACCACCAGAGGCGACCACGACGGTCGCGGGGCCGAGGATCGCCTCGACCGCCTGCCTCCCCTCTGTCGGGCTTGCGTCCAAATCAGCGACAATGGCAGGGCCTGCTAGCACGTCTGCCTCGCCTGCCTTACCGTTGTCGTTGAACACGCAGACGGGCGGCGCAAATACCGCGGCCTGGTCGCCCTGGCGCCGCGCGACGCGCGCAGCTGCTTCCGCGGCGCGGTCGACAGGTCTGCCAGCGATAGGCTCCCATTCCGCCAACACGGGCGCATTGCCCTTTTCGTTGGTAAACGCCCGCAGAGCCAAGCGCCCGCCGAAGGGTCTTCCATCCTGGCCGACGCACCGTTTAAAGATCGCTTGCATGAAGCGAGCGAGCTCTTCCCTGCTGGCGGTGAGGTCCGTGGTTTGCGGTGTCGCATTGGTCTGCGGGCTTTCCGATCGATAGGTTGCTCCCGTGCAAGCTTTGAATTGCTCGGCGAAGCTGGCGTTTCCGGAGCGCGGCTCGGTGGAGATGGTCCCGTGCATTGTCTGCCTCAAAGCTCTGTTGCCGAGCAGTCAGCTCCGCCTTGCGTGCCCGGCCGGAGAGAGGCCAAGAAGCTGTCTGCTGCGGGCGAATTTGCAAAGCGTCGAGACTTCGGCTGACGGGCCAACCGCTTCAGGTCATCAACCATCGCTGCAGCCTCGGGGTCGAAGGCGCAGAGCAGGTCGAGCGCAATTCGTGCATTCTGCGGAGTGAACTCCCTATACTCGGCGGGCAACCTTACCGGGCTGTCGAACCCGACGGCTGACCGGTTGTCATCACCGAATACCGGCCACGTCATGACCGTGAGCAGCGTCAATCCTGGCTCGTACGGGTAGCCAGGTGCCATGTCGGCGATCGTCATCGGGCGAAGATGGAGCAAAAGCGGGCAAGATGGCCCGCTCGCCTTGTCCGCGTCACCGCCCCTGCGCTTTCCGCGCTGCCGTTCGGCATGTGATAGCCCGATGCCGGGATCAGATTGCAATTTCTTATAGCGTGCTATATTCTTCATTTGCTTTTAGTCCTCTTGGCCGGCCGCGCACTGCAATGCGCGCCGGTTTTATATTGTGTTGTCGACGACAAGGCGTATGTGCTGGCGCCGCGAGCTAACGGCGCGACGGCATTCAGTTTTCAGCAAGTTCAGTAGGCTAGCGGTGGTGACCTGAATTTTGCGGCCGTCAGCAGCGCGGCACGCTTCCAGTCTACCGTCTGTTGCGCAGTCTCGAGCCCACGAATAGGACCGGCCGGCGATCCTTGCGGCCTCGCTTAGGGTCAAGTGTTCAGTTGGCGTTGCAGGTGTGGCTTCCACTCTCATGCGAGCCTCCCTATGTCGGCGGGTTCGAGGTTCGCCGTAGGCTGTGTTCGTATCCAGCCAAATCGACAAGCGCGGGAATGGACAGCGGTTGTTGCCTCTTACCGGCCACACCAACCTTTTTATCAAGATCGCGGATAATGTCGCGCATCGCAATAACCGCCCACAGGCACTGCTCGCGCTCGTCGGCTTCCAGCCGCGCGACGCGCCGGCGAAAGTCCTGATCGATGCGACGTACCGCGCCCCGCTTCACGCCGAGACGTTCTGCTGTTCGCTCATAGCCCGCGTTCGGAGTCCGATCGGCACTATTGCCGTCGTAGAGAACGCCTAGGACGATCATGCATACCAAAGGCGAATTGTCCGGTTCTGGCGCCAGGCGCTGGCGAGCGGTTGCATGCCGCTTAGCGTTCTCGCACACCAAGTCAACGTATTCCGAAAGAACGCTGGGAAGGTACTGTCTGAGAGCGTCGGCCGCTTCCAGCCCCTCAATCCGCGCGATCGCCGGCAGAACAAGTTCGTCTCGCACAAAATCCCGGGGAAGCGCCCAAAGCCGAGGCTCCTCCTTCAATTTCGCCCAAACTCCGATTGAGCGGAGCACGGGCTCTCCGCTTTGCTCGAGATGGGCTTCGCGGCACTCAGCCTGCAGGCCACGCAGATAGAGATCCAGGCGTGTCCCTTTCGGCACTTCCTTACGAATGGAGCGGGCCATTTACAGCTCCCTCAAACTACGCCCGTGGCCCATGCGCTTGACGCGTCTGAGCAAGCATCGGTCATGCAAACACATTGTCGAAAACCTGCGAGCGGTCATCCTTGGCGCGCGCGATCGGCACACTGACCGAGCGCTCTAACAAAGCGTCGGCGTCGACACGGCGGATCAGCGTGCGACCGCCCACCTTTGCCGGTCTGAGCTCGCCAGCTTTGATCAATCGATAGAGGTTGGCCCGGGAAATTGAGAGATACTGTGCGGCGGCAGTCACGGACATTGCTGCGGGTGTCGCTGTGTAGGTCATGTTGGTCATCTCCGTCTCGTCTAGGAGCATCATAACAGACAAAACAACGACTAAAAGCTATGTTGAATCAGGGAGTTATCGAACTTGTCGGCGGGAGCAACATACAAGTGACATACACGCCAGACAAAGTCGCAAGTCTCGCAAAGACTTACTGCTCACACAGCGACACAGAATTTTTTTGGAGAATTTTGACCAAGGCACGAATGGTCGGGCGGATGGGCACTCACCCGTTCTCTGTTGGGGTAGAAATTGGGGCGAGAATCAAAAAATAAGAAAATACTCAATGAAAACAAAGAGCCGTGGCGGAGAGGGGGGGATTCGAACCCCCGATGGGCTTGCACCCATGCCGCATTTCGAGTGCGGTGCATTCAACCACTCTGCCACCTCTCCGCGGGGCCGGTTGGCGCTTTGAAGCGCGGCCGGTTC
>Ga0228711_1004631_pt1 | contig 21085 bp, 6 predicted proteins | sample MedpolnodulmetaG_2_FD_177996 | JGI IMG/M metagenome (GOLD analysis project Ga0228711, IMG submission 177996) | Root nodule microbial communities from Medicago polymorpha collected in Santa Monica, California, United States - brown nodules | ecosystem: Host-associated > Plants > Roots > Nodule... | reverse complement strand
TAATATAAAGCCACTTAATAAAATATTAAAACACCACAACACGTCATAAATCAACATAAATCATATAAGTCATATAAAAGACTCTAAACTCAACCAAAAATAATTAAATAAGAAAATAGGGCGTTACCGAGGAAGTATATGAGTACACAAGCTATGAAATGATTTTATCACAATATCAAATTAGAGTGAACAAATAAGTAAATAAGCACATGGAGAGATTGATCAGACTGATGAATTGATATCTCGGTGAGTTTAGCTCAGTTGATAGGGATATTGCATATTATATGCAGTGGCCGAGGTTCGAACCCTGGACACCCCACTTCTGCACAATTAAATTGTGTGAGTTCTACCCACTAGGATACTTGACAAAAAAAAGACTGATGAATTGATATGTGTGCGCGTGATTATTAATGCTCGTATTTATACTTTGCATTGAAAACTCCCAATCTCAATGATGAATTTGAGTAGGGAGATAAAAATGGGGTGTTGTGAGTGAGTAGTTGAAGAAACGAGAAAGAAGCTGCAGCGGGTTTATTTTATTTTTGTTATAATCTATCCGTTTTAAAATACATGTCGTAGTCAACTACTTTATACATGTCAATGTACGACTTTGATCGTTAATATTTTCAATTATCTAAAATAAAAATTTATGAAAATTTAATATTTTGAAAATATTTATTGATACAAATCAAACAACACCTTACATGCTAATATTTGTATTTATATATTAGTTAAAAAAACCATGGTCAAAATAAGTCATGTGAATAATGCACATTGTAAAATTGCGACATGTATTTTGAAACAGAGGAAGTAATAATTATTACGGTATTTGCAACCAAATACAATAATTAAATAAAATACAATAATCATACATAAACAAGATCAATCTCATCTATAGGTGTTTGAACTTAGGACATTAGATTTTGTATCTCTTAGTTCAAACTAGGTTAGTTGTTCAACCCTTAAATGGAAAGATTTTCTTAGTACAGTGTTTGCAGTTATTGCCAATATAATATAATATTATATATATATAAATTTATTAGTATAAGTATATATAACAACTTTTTTAAATTAATACATGTGAACTTTGCAAGTAGGTCTAGAAGGAAAGACGTAGTATTTTTTATTTTTACAGGAAGGAAAGATGTAGTATTATAACCTTTGATTTTGAACCTTCTAATAACTTTTTTTAACCCTTCGCTTTTCATGTGAAGGAAGTATGGTAATTTAAGTTTAATTGGAAGGTAAATAAAATCTAAGCAAAAATCGTGCCAATTAGAAATCAAACTCAAATACTCCTTATAATATTTATGCCAATTAGAAATCAAACTCAAATACTCCTTATAACATTTATTGAATATTATAAAAGTTCTTTATGATTTTGGATACTTTTTATGAATGACTTTGAATTTGTTATGCTTGAAACATGTCATATTTTATTATTGATATTCCTAAATACAATTTTTTTTATTGTTACTCCAAAAAATTGTTATTTAAGTATTATTAGTTATTAATAATTAATTTTAATTATTTAAATATTATTATGAATATCTTTTTTTTTACGACATTACAAAATATAAGTTTTAAAAATTATAAATTTATCCCTTCAAAAAAAATTATAAATTTAAGTGTAAACAAAATTAATTTGAGTTAAGAATTTGAATGTTGATACATTATCTCAAATTAATAATAATTTGGTAAAATTTTAGAATTTCATAAATATTAACGATCTCTTTCTAATACTAACATTTTTATTAAATGCAATATAGTTGAATTTTATGACTTGATATGCCATCCATTTATAAAGTAATATGATTCACATGTATTTCACACGATAAAAAAGTGTACTAAAATGATAAATTATCCTCATTTCAAATGTAATGATGAGTTTTTTCGTCAATATGTTTCCTATAAGTAGATATTTTTTCTCGGATTACTCTCGTATCCATCTTTGAGCTAAAAACATAAATCATTTTTGTAACTTTGTATGTACAGTCTCCATGCATTCCACGAAGGATTTATTTTTGAATAAAATAATGATCGTTATCATGCAAACATGACAAACAGTCAATGATAAGATTAGCCATAATACGTATGCCTCGTATACATCCAGTAGGTTTTTCCATCTTAAAACTAATGCACCACATAATTAAAATTGTTTTTTGTGAGTTAAAATCATAACTATTGCGTAGAATCTTTAATAAGCAATTAAAAACTAATTTAATTCATGCTCCATAGGAATGAAATAGATTGGTTTGAGTTTGCAATTCTTAAGTATGCTCTAGCCTAATCAAAATATTCAACGTTTAATCACTTATGGTGAGTTTGATTTGTAAAACAGTAAGTATTGGATAGATGATAGTTCTTAAATTTCATGTAGCGTATTAGGACTCAAAAAATAATTGAAGAACAAAATTATGGTTTTAGCATGAAGATGCCCTAAGCTGTCTGTCCCCTCAATTCAAAACAAATTTGTTGTCCCCTAGCATTCGATAATAATTATCGGATCACTCATTGTTATGCATGTTCTTCATGCTTGTGTTGTATTGCATGTAAGACATCAAATATGGCCAGAGTCTATATCACAACAAGAGTAAGACACCAATGGAAAGCTACTATTCTTGAATATGGCCGTTGTTTCTTGCCGGACCATTGATTCATTGATTGATCATTATCTTCATCATCACACGGCACCACAAATTTATAGTACAATCAGCTCCACTAATTTTTTTCCTTTTTTTGCCGGAGATGAAGACAAGGTTTTGCTTGAGCAGCTTAGTATGGCCTACCATGTGGCATTGGCATTGGCTTTGTTTTTTATAAGATCAACTTTAAGTAATTCTTTGATGTCTTCTTAGATTTTGGTCTAGTTCTCCAAGATATTTTTTGTATTTTGTTACTTTGTTTACCTATAAGTTTATTATATGATACATTAGATCCGTTAAAAGTTAAGTACCGGTCATAACAACATAAGACAAGACAACAATAACACAAGACACAACAACACAAGACAACAATTTTTATGTTATACCATGTTTGTCATATTAACACAAGACAAGACAACCCAAAGCTATATTGGTATTTTAGTTAACGTGTACTTAAGACAAAATGTGATGTGGTTTAGTGAATGACAAAAAATTTAGTTTTTGTCATCTCCCTTATCTCCCGTTTGTCATGTTTCTAGAGCAATTTGACAAGGTCATTTATTTTTTAACAATGAATCATGAGAAGATAATCAAGTTTCGATTACTTAATGAAATAATCATCGATAAGATTATAACTAAATGGTCCTATATATTTTTGCAAAATCCTAAAAAAAGAAATTGCATTAAAACACGTACAAGAGGCTTCGAGTAGTCCATTATTATTCAGTGATGTAGGCATGTAGTTATTCTAACAAGAAATGTTTCCGTGGTATACTGTAACTTGCACATAGCAAATTGAACACGAAATTCACACATTTTAGTTGTAGATCTCATGTCTATATATCTATTCGTTAATCTTCGAAGAGAAAGCAAATATCGAAACACTTCGCATTTGGATTATATGTTGTTTGAAAGAAAGAAAAAAAAAATTGTACGATTATTATGACAACTTTTGAAACAACTTTTTCTTTCATACTCTTATTGTGTTCGTCCTTTTTCTCTATTGTTTTGATTTATGCATCAATATCTACATTATTTTTTATATATTTTTAGTTGTTTCATAATTTATCTCAAAAATAGTTAGTTCAAATAACATATCTCTTTAAAAATTGAAAGGATCATCATTGCAAGAACAAACAAGAAGGATACAACAAAACAAGTTACATGAAAAAATATAAGCGGATTGATGTGATAGTGTCATATGCGAGGTCTGGATGTACCAAGTAAGTGTGAAAATCCTATTTTGAAATGAAAATATTATGTGTTTAGATATATTAGTTAATTAATAGAAAAACTTCATGTAAAATTTACGACTAAAAATGTGATTCGTTACGGAAAGTAAACACTTGCCTTTTAAAAATTACTCACTCACCATCAAAGCAATAACAAAAATGGAAAAGGATCCATGAATAAATATATGTCTGATAACCAAGTTTGGCTAAGTCGCCATCATAAGTCGGTTAATGTTAAAGATGTGATAGCTGATATGATAAACAAGTTTGGTGTTATGATATAAAAAAGAAGTAAAAAACCTTTAAGCAAAACAAGGGCACAATTTTTTTTTGGCTTAATTAATGATGTGGTCCCTTAAGTTATTTGTTAGTTACATTTTAGTCTCATAAGTTATTAATGTTACAATTTGGTCCCTTTAAGTCATCTTCCGTCAACCAAATCAATCCCCACCGTTAAAACCGTTAACCCAATGTCTAACGTGGATACACATTGCAAGTTGTCATGTCACTGTTCACATGTGCCTATTTAACGTTTTAGAAAAAGATTGATTTGGCTAACAGATACTAACTTAAGGGACCAAATTGTAACTTTAATAACTTATGAGACCAAAATGTAACCAACAAATAACTTAAGGGACCAAATCATTAATTAAACCTTTTTTCTTTTTCTTCTTTGAGAAAGGTATAGTGAAATGCTAATATTAGTCTCAGTATTAATATTAGTCTCAGAATGAGTTTTAGTATTAGTCTCAAAAAAGTAGGCGTGCATTTAGACTTACTTATGCGGTTCTTAAAAAGAAGGTCAAATACTTTTCTGGATCCTTTAAGTTTCAAGTTTGTTTCAGATAAATTCTTTAAGTTTCTAAGGTTTCAGATAGGTCCTTTAAGTTTCGAGTTTGTTTCGGATCGGTCCTTTAAGTTTATAAGGTTTCAAATAGGTCCTTTAAATTTCGAGTTTGTTTCAGATAGGTCTTTTCTATCAACCTCCGTTAAGCCAAAGTTAAAGAACCGGTTACCGGACACTAGGGGAAAAATCAACTAACAACATTAATATTGAATATTATAGCCGGTTACAAGCAAAAATTTCTAACTTAGTATTTGATTTTCATCACTAGTGGACTAACCTCATTCGATGTTTTACTTTTGCCCTTAGCTAGATTGTGTATCGATTTGTATCTAACATTATTTTCTTTTGAGCTCTAGCCTAACACTCATTATACACATGTGAAATTCTGTTGATTTTTGCATGTATCATTTTGTCTTCTTAAATAAAATTGAATAATAGATAAAAAAAAAACATTTTCTTAGACCCTAGGCAAACACCTCGTTTTTCTTTTTTGAAGTAAGATTTATTTTATTACTCGTAGTAATATTTATTTTATTTTTTCGAAGGAAGTAATAATTATTTTATTAAATACTATATTAATTTAATAAATATGATTTTTCTAATTTTATCTATATGAGAGTGTAAGATGAGGAAACCCAATTTAGGCAATAACTATCGGGAATGGGGGAGGGGGGACCCAAATTGCAATCTCTATTGAGAATGGGCGCATGATTTCTGCAGAGATGAGGAAGGTATGACCCACCCTATGTCGTTTGTAGTGATCTCTTGGTTTTTTTTAAAATAGTTTAGTGGTTAAAAATACACATTTTATAAGGTGAATAAGTGAATGTTTGCGAACATCATCCTTACATATATTATGCAATATTCTTACCAATCGAGTTAAGCTCACGAGAACAATAATATATCGTTTTAAAGGAATATAGAAAGAGACTTTTGGCATAAATTATGTTGATATAAAAATCAAAAATATTATTGCTTGTATATGTATTATTAGTATTTTTTTTTTTACAAAATATATTATTATTGTTATATCTTCAAAAAAATGTAGCATTATTATTATTGTTATTAATTTTCGAATTTATGTTGATATCAAATCAAAAATATCATAGTTGTTATAACACAACATGTACATGGTGGCCTGAAACACGAAATTAATAATTAGAGGTCAACTATACAACAACCATGTGTTCAATTTCACACACATTTAGTACTATCAAAGCAACTTCCTTGGTATACTATAACTTCCACATACAAGTTTCACTGCATCTTCTTAGTCACTAAATTAATGGCCCCACACTCTTCACATATAACGTGGCCTTCAATTTTGGTCCCAATCACATCAAATTTCCTATATAAATGAACCCCCTAATCTCATTCTTAACCACCACCAAAATTTCTCATTTTTCCCTCTCACTCTTCTAGTGATCAACAATTTCTTCTATCTTTCAAAAAAAAAAAAAATCTTCTACTTAGGTAACTAGAACTAATTATAATGGATAACCTACCAAAATGTCGAGCAAACTATACCATACTCACTCCTTTAACTTTCTTGATGAGAGCTTCTGCATCTTATGCAAACCGTACCTCAGTCATCCATGAAGGAACCCGCTTCACTTGGTCACAAACTTATGACCGGTGTCGCCGCCTCGCTTCCTCCCTCCGTGCTCTCAATATTGCAAAGAATGATGTTGTAAGTTCTTCACTAAATCGTGTTTTTCAAGTAGTACATAAACATCAACGTATATAAGTATTAAAATCTCAATAAAAATTCATGCATGCATATATATGTGATCCTTATTTTTTAAAATGTTTTTGCAACTACAATTATTGTATTTGATTGCAATTTTTTTGCAGTATCGAATATTGTGACTGCAATTTAAAACGTTACATGTTCATTTCCTAGATCAGCGACTGTAATCTAGGATATGACATCAAGTAAAATTGTATTACCAATATTTGATACTGCATTTTTTCCGCGTATCAAATATTGTAATAATACACTAACTCAAACGTGGCTACAATTCAAAATGTTTGATATCATTATGAATTTATGATTAAGATTCGCGCGATTTATAGAAAATTAATTGGTTTTTGTTTAATGAAACAGGTATCAGTTTTGGCACCAAACATTCCAGCAATGTATGAGATGCATTTTGCAGTACCTATGGCCGGTGCTGTACTAAACACCATCAACCACCGTCTCAACGCGGCCAACATAGCCACCATTCTTCGACACTCAGAGGCGAAAGTCTTCTTCGTAGACTACGAATTCGTATCAAAAGCAAAAGATGCCTTAAGATTACTCATGGAAGAAAAAGATCAAACAGAACAATACTCATCACTTCCACTGGTGATTGTAATTGATGACATAAACACTCCCACCGGAATCCGGCTAGGCGAGCTCGAATACGAGCAAATGGTTCATCATGGTAATCCAAATTACCTTCCTGAAGAAATTCAAGATGAATGGTCACCAATTACATTGAATTACACATCAGGTACAACTTCAGAACCAAAGGGTGTTGTTTATAGTCACAGAGGGGCTTATTTAAGTACTTTGAGTTTAATCCTTGGTTGGGAAATGGGTAGTGAACCAGTTTATCTATGGACATTACCTATGTTCCATTGTAATGGTTGGACATTCACTTGGGGTGTAGCTGCAAGAGGAGGTACTAACATTTGTATCAGAAACACTGCAGCATCTGATATATATAGAGCCATAAATCTCTATAATGTGACACACATGTGTTGCGCGCCTATCATTTTCAATATTATTTTAGGCGCGAAAGCAAGCGAAAAGAGAGTCATAAAATCTCCCGTGAATATACTAACCGGTGGAGCGCCACCCCCGGCGTCCCTACTCGAGAAAATCGAGCCACTTGGTTTTCATGTAACACATGCTTATGGACTAACTGAGGCAACAGGGCCAGCACTTGTTTGTGAGTGGCAAAAGAAATGGAATGTGTTACCGAAAAGAGAGCAATCGATGCTTAAAGCACGACAAGGGGTTAGTGTTTTGACACTTGCTGATGTTGATGTGAAGAATCTTGAAACAATGGAGAGTGTGGTAAGAGATGGGAAAACAATGGGGGAGATTATGTTGAAGGGAAGTGGAATCATGATGGGTTATTTTAAAGATAAAGAAGCGACGGCGAAAGCTTTCGGGGATGGTTGGTTTAGAACTGGTGATGTTGGTGTTATACATAAAGATGGTTATTTGGAAATTAAAGATAGGTCTAAAGATGTGATTATTTCAGGAGGTGAAAATATTAGTAGTGTTGAAGTTGAAAATGTTCTTTATAGTCATCCTAAGGTTTTAGAAGCTGCTGTTGTTGCAATGCCACATCCAAAATGGGGTGAAAGTCCTTGTGCTTTTGTGACACTTAACAAGAATGAAGAGGTAAAAAGTGATTTTTGCTGTGTTACTGAGGATGAGATAATTACCTATTGTAGGAAGAATTTACCACACTTTATGGTACCTAAGATGCTTGTTTTTATGGAGGATTTACCAAAGACTTTAACAGGTAAGATTCAGAAATTTGAACTAAGAGCCAAAGCTAAGTGTTTTGTGGTAAATGATGAGAAGAATAAGAAGAAGCCTAATAATAATCAAGTCAATCATAATAATGACCAGATTATGGCTCTATCTCGTCTTTGAAAGTTTTCTATATAAGTCTTTGTTTATTTGAATGAAAAAGAAAGAATAGTGTGTGCTATGTTGTGTACATATATTTAAATAGTTCACACTTCAACAATTTGAGGGCTTAGTTTAATTTATATGCATGTATTTATCTGCTTCAGCTTGTTATGTGGCAGAGTGTACCACAATATATAAAGAACTTTTTGTATTCCAACTTTCTAGTTAGTTGTTTCCACTTAGTAGGTTGAGCAGTCCTAGTTATATCCTCCATAATTTAATTTGAGTCATTTTCAATCTCTTTCTGCTTACTCCAGATTTTGTGTTTGCTTCATGATAATGGGCTTCTTCATGCACAAAACGCTATCTTTAGCCTAGCTATAAGCACTATACCAATATTATCATGGCCCTATTTAGATAAACAACTTATTTGCAGTTTAGAATACAAGTGTTTATCATGATAAATGATCATGTATAAGTTCACATAAGCTATTTCTATGAGTTATATTAGAAAACTTATGAAAATAAGATGAAAAGCTTTTGAAAATTATTATAAGTGTTCTCTCAAACAGTCTCACAAAATTTATGTCGGTAAAAAATCTTAAATAAGTCAATATAAATAGTATGTTGATTTGAGCGGAATCAAACTTGGATCTCTTAAACAAGATTAAGGGTTCAAATCTTTTATCTTGAATAAAAAATTGTATTTGAAAAGAGTTAATTCACTTGATATAGTTGGCCAAAAAATTTAACCAAAATTATCCATCGACAAATCCGACATATGTTTTGTGTCTTTCTTTTTTGTGGAAATCAAGTATCTTCCAATTGCAGCCTCAAAGACTATGATATGTTTGGATTAACTTATTTTGAGCTTATAAAAAATAGTTTATTCAAATAAATAAGCTTTTATGTTATTTCATAAGTTCTCATTAACGAAAATTGTATCTTCATAAGTTTTTTTTTCATAAACTTTCTTGGCAAACTTATGAATAATACAAAGCTTACTTATTTGCATAAATTGTTTTGTATAAACTCAAAAATAAGTCAATTTAAATGAACTCCAAATCTTCAAGATTGATAGGACAACAATGTTCTCTCTCAAGAGTTTAAACATTGTATAATTTCAAAGTTGAATTCGAACTCAATGTATCTTATTAATCTATAAGAGATTCGAATCATCTCATTTAAACCCTCTTACGTTGAAAATATATTTTACTTTTATGAGATGATGAAAAACAAAACAAAACTATATTTTCCCTAAAAAAACTATATTTAGAAACATTAACCAATTATTAAGAATATTTTTTATACATAGATGACCATACCATAATTTGTCCACATGCATCATATTATTCTTAAGTAGAGTCTACGAAATTTAAAATTAAAAATAACACAAAATATAATTTCCTTAAAAAAAAAACACAAAATATAATCTGCAGCTTAAACATATTTTGTTTATAATTAGAAAAGTCAATTCTCAGACTTTTATTAAACGACACCAAGTCACCAACTATACACTTGTTTTATTAGTGGACAATTTTATTCAAAGTCTTATTCAAAGTCTTTTTCTATGAGCACTCTATCATACCATTATTAGTCCTTGGTGGTCCTCATTCAAGAAAACAAAAACAATGTTCTTATTATCTTTGCACCATTTACTACTATTTTTACTTTATGGTTTTGTTTTAGCTGGAATTAATTTGGACTCATTTTTGACAAAATCAATAATTTATACTAATTTATTCAAAAAAATAATAATTTATACTAATTTGATCGATTATGGTTAATTTTTATTTCAACCTCGATTACTTTTCTTAATTGCAAATATAAGTAGTTAGTATTTGTTAGAAATATTCTCCTCATCAACTCCTTATATTTCCAACTTTCACAAACCACCAAACCTCTTTATGATTATTCCATTCTGGTGTAAGAAAAGAAGATCCTTTTGATGGAGTATCAATTATTTGGCTTTAATGAGAAAAGTTCTCTACAAGAAAATGAATTAATGAGATTATTGAACCTATAAGCATTCAAGTTGGTAATAATGTTAGGGAAGGAAAGTTGGAGCATTAAGAGTAGTGGCCCATAATAATTTTAGAGGCACCAAATATTGTATACTTCTAAGTAGAAAACTTGAGTAATAAGTAATAACACATGATGTATTTTTGAATTTTTACTTCTCATCAAAAGATTTGGGTCATTCTCTATCAATTATTTGAAATTATGTGACATTTGTATGATTTTTTGGTCAAAAGGTGACATTACCTAAAACACGAAAATTATTCCTTTCAAAAAAATATGAAAATTATTATAATCTTGATGGTGAATATCTATTTGAAGTATTAAAAGTTATTGAGATTTTCTATAGTTAAATTAAAATCAAGTTGTCCTGATGAGTTTAACTCAGTTGAATTTGTTTAAAGATATTTAATAGTTTCTTATACGTGCATACTTATATTAACAAGGGTTAAATATGTTTTTGGTCCCTATAAATATACCAACTTTTCATTTTAGTCCCTCTAAAATTTTCCTTCAACTTTTAGTCCCTATAAAATTTCCAATCACTACTTTTGGTCCCTAGTTTTGAGTTAATTTTAGTATTTTTTTTTAATGAAATTGTGCAGAAATGTGTGGAATATTGTAAAAATATTTCCCAAAAAAAATTAGAATTTTTTAACAAAATATAAATTAAATATGAATTTTTAACCGTAAAAAATATAAAAATTTATATTAAATTTATATTTTGTTAAAAAATTCTAAATTTTTTTGGGAGAGATTCTTATAATATTATGAATTTTTCTGCAAAATTTTATTAAAAAATATGAATTCTAGATATGAGTTTACTTTAAAAGAAGGACCAAAAGTGAAGATGGAAAATTTTTGGGAGACTAAAAGTTGAAGGAAAAGTTTAAAGGGACTAAAACGAAAAGTTGGTATATTTATAGGGACCGAAAATATATTTAACTCTATTAACAATGATAAATATTTTTTGTCTCTATATCAGGAAAAATATGTTGTCTTTACTTTTTGTGCTTTGTTCTCTCACACTCTATTTATCACTCTTACATATTCAATATCTTTCTTCTACTGCATTTTTACGCATTGATGATAATGAAAATGTTATACAATTTTGTTGTGCGTGCCTTCAATTCTCACCCTGTAAAGGTTGAAGTTCACAAAAACATGGACAAAAGGCTGAATTGCAGAATTTTTTTAATTTTCTTGCTAGCCATTTCCACGCGCAAGACGCACAATGTGGAGTAATACTTACTTGGACACAAGCCCAAATAAAAATAATTGGACACACGCTTAAAGCTTAATTTTTTTTTGAAAAGATGATATAATTAAATGATGATAAAATATGATTAAAATATTTTTGTTTAACTTTATTCATTTCATGTGAGTGTCCTCAAATAATTTTGACTTGAGATTTTTTATATGGAAGACTTGCTCTCCAATGTGTCTTTGGGAAACCATAAAATGCTGAATTGCTTGGGTGCAAATCGCCCGCGTCAGCACAACACCTCTATTTAAGGCTTTCTTCATTATTTTGTTGTATAGTTTTGTGAAACCAAATGAGATAACTTTTAAAAACAGAAATATATTTGGTAACCTAAGTTGTCGATCCACCGTATCTATACACAATTCTTCCGTATCATTTTCTATGTGCCTTGATTTGCGTATCACACTTGATTTTGAAGCATTAAATTTACGGTATACATACCAACTAACCACTATCTTAACAAGTGTCTTTAGAGCATTGTTTAGTAACTTTAAATTGTAAGTTTTTGTTAAAGTTTATGAAATCAATGCATTGAAAAATTGGAGTTTTTGATTTTTTTTAAGAACAATTTTTTTATTATGAATCCTTAAAAGTGTCCTTAAAACACTCGTTAACAAAACCCTATTTATTTAGATTCTAAAATATCATAGCTCTTATAGAAAATTTAGAGCACCACTATCTTGTATTTTAGTTTTGTTGGACAGCCGTATGTCAGAGGAAGGAAAGACACGTTCTCTTGATATTTCATCAATTATGTGTTGCCAACTTGAGACACAGTTGCAATTCATTTTTTTCTTTTTAATAAAACTGATCCACTTCATTTTGATCGATGTAAAATATAGTGAAACCCGTTTTATATTGATATAAAATATAAATTTAGAGTATATTGGGAGTTTAGTGAGTTCCGTTTTAGAGTTTTTGAAGCATGATATAGATATTCGAAAAATGTGGTTAAGTTGTTTAAATAATTGGAAGTATAAAATAATATAATTTGGTGGCATTGATGTAGGTGCTCTTAGACGTTAAGAGTTTGTTTTTTAAGAAGACAAATTAATTCACCGAAATTGACATCGAAGATAATCGAACTTGAAGCCTAGAGAAGAGTACCCATAGAGGTTAAGAGTTGATTGTCTTAGAGTGAGATTTTTGAATTGTGAAACATTGTAAACACCTTGAATGAGTGATAAAATTTGAGTCTCTTGTTTATAGGAAGAAAAATGAAACGAGTGTATGATTTTACTATGGACTTATATAATTCACAAGTTCACAATTTCACATATAAGTTATTTGGACATCATATCTTATCGTTTATATATTGTTCAACTAACACTTATGTTGAACATTTTTTTGGTAATAAAAGAGCGCCAACACTCAATAACAAAAAAGAACTTTAGGGTTACATGAATGTTTTTAGGCTTACGTGCCCTAGAAATGTCATCAAGAATGAGACTAGAGACACCACTCCGAGGTGTCTCCATAATATGAATGTTAAAAAATTTCATAGAGAAGTTAAGATTAGATAGTCAATCAACACTCATATTTCCTTCTTGTTAGGTATGGTTGAAATGAACCTTTCAATTCAACTTTAAGATCTCGTGAATACGACGCACCAAGATGAGCGGATAATCATTTATTTTACTTTTCTTTGTAATCATGTCAACCAGAGTTTTGAATCGTTTTCCACTTGAAGATAGTGAAAATCCAATCTCTAAACAAGTTGGATTCTCAAGTACGTTCTCCACGTTTCATCGCAAAACATATAACATTTTCCAATTGTACGAGAGTACCAAATGTCGTACATCAAATTCACGTTAATGCAATTTTTATAAGCTTAGTTATTATGGATTATTAGTTTGTTATTGAATGAAACCAATAAGAACACTATGTGGGCATACTAGTTCCTTTTATCCAGAGTGTTATTGGAGAACTTCCCTATCTCTTCGTCTGCAGCTTCACGACGACACATAACACCTAAATTAATTGTTTATTTTGGGTGATTTTCTTTTTGCATATTTGTGCGAAGTGAATCACTCTTGTTTTAGTAATATAATTTAGGCTTAATTGCATATTTGATCCCTTATATTTATTTTAGTTTTTAAGTTGATCCCTTATATTTTAAATGTTTTAAGTTGGTCCCTTACGTTTTAAAAGTTTCAAGTTGGTCTAAAACGTTACTCTTGTTGGAATAAGTTAGTCTCTTCAGTCACATAACGGTTAAAGATTCGGGTTGACAATATGGGTGATGGAACTTAACTTATTTAGAAAATCTGTTATAAAACATTATTTTAGTTTTTTGGTTTTATTAAAGTCAATATCATGTCGCGGAATGGACTAACTTATTTCAATATGAGTAACGTTTTAGACCAACTTGAAACTTTTAAAACGTAAAGGACCAACTTGAAACTTTCAAAACATAAGGGATCAAATTAAAAACTAAAATAAACATAAGGGATCAAAAATGCAATTAAACCTATAATTTATTTTGGTTTGTTCAAAAAGTTGTTTACTCTTCGTTGGCCTTTTGTTTTTCCTTTCCTTCAATTACCGAAATAATAAGATGGGATAAATATATTTTTAATCTTTACAAATTAAATTATAAATTTTTAAATTAAGGATTATTTTTTTAAACTACATTATTATGGAGAACTAAAACTACAATTAAAATTTTATAAACACTAAACTTGAAAACTCTAAATAGATCAATAACAGCATGTCATCATTTCTTGATGTTGCTTTCGGAACCTCAGAAAGTCGTCTCTAATATGCCTGTATTTAACTCCATGTTGGTGGCAGATACTACTCCTAACGCATTAAATCAACCAGAGACAAAGTAGATTATTAGGTAGGTAACGAAATTTGGATTGAAATTCAGGGGATTAAAATTATCTCATTTTAAAAGTTATATAATGATGATAAAAACAACTAAATTTATGAGATCGTTCGGTTTAAGTGTGAGTGCTTCTTGGTTCCTACATTGACTGAGCATTGGTTAAATATAGATAGATAGATACATACATGAGATAATGCTATATACTCAATGTCTTAAAAGTTTTTAGGGAGATTGTGTCTCACATATTTGTGGTCATTTCTGCTCTTTGATTTTTGGTGGAAGAAAATAAACGAGATTTTAGTGTTTAGATTAAGTATAAGATGTGAAAGACTCGTCTTTAAGATAAAGATTGTTGAGTTTAAGTTTGAGTGATCAATCTCACATCGATGACGATGAATTATCTAAATGTGAGATATAGAAGAGAGCTAACAAAATACCTAAAATTTTTAAAATTGTAGATGGTGATATAATGCCTACCTCTCTCTTGGTCCTAGGGCATGAACTTACTACTGCTTCCGATGCTCCCAAAAAAATGGTATCAAATTATTTTGGTTCAACTTCGGGAGGGAACGGGACGGAGCTCCTAGTATTGGATCATTGTGTCAAAAATGTTCCCTACAGTAGTCACAAGACATGTTTTTTTTTTTTTTAGGAAACAAGACATGTTTTGTTGGTAATAGTGATGGTGCAAGTATAGGATGTGGGGGACTCATACTTGAAGGAGAGGGTTTGGTTCAAGTGTGCGTTGTTAACCTCTCATCGACTTAAATTAGTTTCATATTGGATATATAAGAGATGTAGCTCATATATTTAACGTTTTAAGGTTTTTTGTGGAGATACGCTTCATTCTTTGGTGGTTCTGAAGTATAATATGTTGTTGTTTCTAGCGTATACAGAACTTTTCAACCGAGTTTATTTATTATTTTTTTTGAAGAAATTTCCAACCGAGTTTATATAAACTATTTAAATTCCATATTTCTATTGTCATATCAATAATTTGGTTATGTAATATTTTAATAATATTGCCAAGTGTTTAAAAAAAAATTCACATGAGCTAAAAAAAGTTATTATTCCTTTTTTTCTCACAATAAATCTTATAAATTATAAACCATCCAAGTTGAACTTGTTTGATTTTTTTTTTTTTTTGAGGAAAACTTGTTTGATTTTAAATTTAAGGTTTAAATATATTTTTGGTCCATATAAATATATCAACATTTCATTTTATTTCCTCTAAAATTTTCAATCATCACTTTTGTTTTCTATTTTTAAGTCAACTCATGTGTAGCGTTTGTATTTTTTAATGAAATTGTGCATAAATGTGTAGAATGTTATAAAAATTCCTCAAAAAAAATAGAATTTTTTAACAAAACATGAATTAAATATGAATTTTTATTTAACTGCCAAAATATAAAAATTGATATTTAATTCATGTTTTTCTTTCAAAAAAATATATTTAATTCATCTTTTGTTGAAAATTCTAATTTTTTTGAGATATTCTTATAATATTATAAAGAGTAAATTACACTCTCCTCCCATAAGAGAAGCTTGAATTATACTCTGATCCCGTCTTATGTTAAAATATACATTTCCCTCTCCTATGAGATGCTTGAATTGCAACTCCTTCCCTTAATAATTAAGTATGCACTACACTTTAATCTATTTTAACATAAATAAATATTTTTATAATATATACTGATTTTGAATCACCATTTAAAAAGAAATCGTTTCTTAATAATTTAAAAGTCAATGATAATTAAATTTAAATATTTTGTTATTAATTTTATAATTTGGAGTATACAATTCACTTTTAAATAAACCATACTTATCGACTTTAGTAATATTTTACATATTTTAATTTTATTTTGGGTTGTTTCATATTTTATAATAGGGTTTAAAACTATATGTTAATGAAATTGTGAATAAAAAATAGCGAAAAATATGTATTTAAATTTTGATTATATTAAAATGGACACACAATATTTTTCTTTGAAGTGTGTTAGATTATAAGAACATAAGAGGGGAGGGAGATGTAATTCAAGCTTCTCTCAAGGGAGGGAAGTGAAATATTTTCTATTATGTTTTGAACAAGAGGGGAGAGAAAGTGTATATTTTAACATAAGAGAGGAGGAGGGGTGTAACTCAAACATCTTTGAAGGGAGGGGGTGTAATTTACTCTATTATAAACATTTCTATAAAATTGTATTCAAAAAATATGAATTCTAGATGTGAGTTTATGTAAAAGGAGGGACCAAAAGTGAAGATGAAAAACTTTTAGGGGATAAAAATCAAAGAAATTTTTAAAGGGACTACAACAACAAGTTGATATATTTATAGGGATCAAAAACATATTTAACCTTAAATTTAAATTATGAATTTTATCACAATTTCTTAAAATTTTGTGTAAAATATATTAACTAGTATTGAAGATATCGTGCAACACTTAAAGAATTTAATTAGTGTTTTCTGTCATAATTATTCTACACATACATTCAATGTGTTGTCATATTAATTGATGAATATAAAAATATATAAATTGTCATATTTATTAACCGATGTGACAACATATTTAGTTAAGGGTGAAAATAGGTTAGATCGGCCCGGGATTTATAAGGCTTACTAAAAATTATAGGCCCGAGTCTGGTCTATTATCCGTCACATGCTCATTTTTAAGGTTTGGTCTGGTCTTTTTAAAGGTCTGGTGAAGTATGAAAGTCTATTTTACGCTAAGGCTTAGCAACATCTATAACTCAACTACTAAATAAGCCAAACTTATGAAGGTCTAAAGTACATGTACAAGTCTTATACTAAAGAACAAAATCTTACGAAGGTCTAATCACAACAATATATTTGCAACAAATAACCAAATCACATGAAGACTTGAGTTTATGAAAAAACTTCAACAATATCAATAATGGAAGATATATTATATAGGGTTAAATATGTTTTTGGTCCCTATAAATATACTAACTTTTCATTTTAGTTCCTCTAAATTTTTCCTTCAACTTTTAGTCCATATAAAATTTTCATTCACTACTTTTGGTCCCTATTTTTAATTTAATTTTTTTATTTTTTAATGAAATTGTGTAGAAATGTGTAAAATATTCTAAAATAAGCCAAACTTATGAATATTCTAAAATATTCTAAACACAAATTAAATATGAATTTTTAACCGTAAAAAATATAAAAATTCATATTAAATTCCTGTTTTTTTTAAAAAAAATTAATTTTTATTGGGAGAAATTCTTATAATATTATGAATTTTTATGCAAAAATTTATTCAAAAATATTAATTCTACATATGAGTTTATTTTAAAGGAGAGACCAAAAGTGAAGATGGGAAAAAATTTAGGGACTAAAAGTTGAAGAATTTTTTTAAAGGGACTAAAACGAAAAATTGACATACTTATAGGGACCAAAAGCACATTTAACCCTATTATATACAAAAAAAACTTCATAGGCCGGCCTGACGGGTTTAATAAGGTTTTTTGTATGTCTTAACATGTTCTATTTAATTACATAGCCTTCATAAAAAGTTTGAGTCTCACCTTTTTATTAAACGAACTAGACCGAGTTACACTTTAAATAGGCTAAACTGTAGGCCCATGTCAGACGGTCTAACCTGTTCTCACTTCTAATATCAGTAAATACATATGTAAAATAATTGTACACTAATAGTTTATCATTTACTCAAATACACATTATACTTTAGTTTATCATAACTAAAATTTATTTTCATCACTTTTACATATCTTCTCTTTTACTCCCATTACAGTCTTTCTCCGTATTCTTTTCTTTTTATGCTCTCCTTTTTTCGTAGTAATAATAAATAGCACTCTTTCGTAGCCAAATATGCTTACAAGAATAGTAGGGGCCAAGGGGGATTTGCTTTTCGGATTCCCCTTATATGTTCTTGTATTCTTTTGTTGTTTTTCCCTTTCTTTCATATGTATCAACCAAATAATAGCACTCTGTGTCTTTTACATACTAAAAAATTCGAACTAATGAGACAAATTTTGAGATGAAAAATGTGAATCCGACTCTAATAACCTCTTTACTGAACTTTATGGGAAACCTAACAATGAACTTTTATTTTAAGATGATTTTTTTTCAAAAAGACTAAATATATTTTTCATCCTTTATCTTTTACTTAATGTTCTAGTCATTTTTATTTCTTTATTCGTTTCCCTCCTTTATTTTTTACCTGATATTCATTTTAGTCATTAATAAAAGGACGGACTGGTATTTGGAAAAAAAATGAGAAATTTGTATAATTTTACAAAAAGATAAAGGATTAAAATGAACATCAGATCAGATGAAAGATAGATAGCTAAAGCAAAAGAAAAAAGACTAAAATATATCTAAAAAAAATGAAGGACCAAAAATCTACTATATATATATATATATATGTGTGTGTGTGTGTGTGTATGTATGTATGTATTTTTTGAAAGAATCTGCCATATCGAGATTGTTAAGCTTAATAATTTTCTTGTTTTAGGTTCGAATTCAAGATCTATCATGTACGTGCGAATTTTCAAGTGGTGTTTGTTACTACGTCTACGGATAGACGGAAGAGGAAAAAAAATTGCTGCAAATTCAGCAAAACAATGATTTTTTTTTGTTCTTGAGAAAAGTAAAACAATGATGTTGTGTCTCGTATTTAGAATGCAAAAACCGCATACCCTTTTGCTATTTTGTGGGGTAAAGTCCAAAATGTTCATTTTCACGATCTAATAGATGACACATAAGAGACAACTTTCAGTGGGATCTTGGTCTCAATTGTGTGGGATCACGAATGCTATTTAATTAGTTAGGTGATGATCCTTCAACTTCTGAGATTGTACAGCTGCATGATATATAATGATGCTCTCTTATTTGGACTTCATGATACATTGTTTTCAAAAATTCATATTTTTATCTTTTGAAAATTGAGATGACTTGTGCCTTCACAATATGAGAGCATTATGCCATTGATTTGTCTATTGATATGGGATCCTTTCCACCACATTATTTTTCTACACAAGATATATTTACATCTTTCTTTTGCTAGAGGTTTTGGCCCCTCTAGAATTTAAAAAACTTCATTGTATATGTGTATTAGCAAATACAATTTTGTGGATCTAATTAACATCAAAACTAAGCAATATTTCAACATCAAGCAACACTCTCTCCGTCATATTTATAAGAGAAATCTCCGTCAACAAAAATGTATTTATCTTGTCTATATTTAAAATCAAATACATCAATTTTTATTGACCAAAGACCAAAGAGATTATTTTAAAAGTTTAGAAGAAAAGAAGTGATTTTCATTTGTTAACCGTTAAGTTCGTGATAAATTTTATTTCTACTTATGTCATCGCTATATTAATATTGGTCAAAAAATCATATCTATCTACTAACTTTGCAACCAATAACCTCCTCTGCCCACTGTAGAGTTATGATTTATGAGCTAGGAGATTATGTGTCTTTTTCCATCCTTTCCTTTATTTTGTTTTGACAGGAAATGGGTTCCCTTTATTTGTGTGCTGTATTTAATATATGGGGCCTCTTGAATTTAATGTGTAATTGATCTCCCTATGTTATGTTGGGTGTATTTAGATGTTTTATTCGGTGGCGATCTAGGATCCTGGATCAGGGGTGCAAAAAATTTTACTTCATTAATAATTTCTTTTGTACAAACTTCGTTAATAACTTTTATAATATACACACACTACTACATTTTGACATAATCATTTTTCCTTTCAATTTCATCATTCATTTAAATCACAAAATTTCAATTTTCTCAATTTTACCAAATCAAATTAAATAACTAGATTTTTATAAAATAATTGAATAAAACTTATCAATTTATTTTTTTTAAGGAAAAACTTATCAATTTTTTGTTATCAGAGAAAAAATAATATGCATTGTTAATGTAAACTAATTTTACGCTAACATAAAAAAAATAGTATACGATATTATATTTAAAAGATTGTTGTAAAGTAGGCTGCCAATTGCCACCGTTAGATAATGAATTTTAATTGTATGACGGTGTATATTTTACAAAATTGGTATTGCATGGCAATTAAACTATTATTATTGTTATTAATTTGAGAAATTAAAATTCTGCTATTTAACATTTGAAAGAGTAATCAAATAAAGTAGATTATGTAATTAGGTACTATATCTCTGCAATTAATTCAACCTAGTGTAGTGGCTGAGGCTTTGTAAGCTAAACACTTAGAAAAATCAAAATAAATTGTGCATCTTTCTTTAAGCTCTGTTTGGGAGTTTGGAGGGGAAGGGAGGGAGGTTTTGGAGGAATGGGAATAAAGGGAAAAAATAGATAAATCTTTTAAAATTTTTGAGAGAGTGTTTGTAAATAATGATAAATTAATACTTATAATTAATGTATTTTTAGCTTTAAAAGTTTTATAACTATATAGATTGGATTTAGAAAATTTAGCCAAAACCCTCCAAACTCCTCTAATAGGATTTTTTATAGTTCCTCAAATTATGAGGATTTTTATTATAAAAAAAAAAAAAACTAAACCCCCAAAATCCTTTCCTCCCAAAGCTCTACATTCTTTCTACTTCCTTCCTTTTTTTTAAAAGCCCTCCCCTCCCAAATAGAG
>Ga0228711_1004629_pt1 | contig 21085 bp, 15 predicted proteins | sample MedpolnodulmetaG_2_FD_177996 | JGI IMG/M metagenome (GOLD analysis project Ga0228711, IMG submission 177996) | Root nodule microbial communities from Medicago polymorpha collected in Santa Monica, California, United States - brown nodules | ecosystem: Host-associated > Plants > Roots > Nodule... | reverse complement strand
CGATGGTCTTTTTAGTAGTGTCACTTTGACATGTTGATCATTCTTAAGATGAGATTAGAGAATTAGTCTTTGCAAACTTGATCCATCATTCTTAAGTGATTGATTCAAATTGAAATAAGCTTTTATAGTGCACTTTGTGATTCTATCTACTTCTTCTTTTTATTATGATGACTTTTATGTTGAGCTTTCTCTGCTCAAATTGAAATTTTATAGTCAACATTCATAAGTTGTATTTGTTTTGACTTATTCATTGTTCATTCTTTTATGCATCTTCTGTGTTTGTTTTTGTTTTAGATCTAGCATAATATCTACTTGACATGTTCGATTTGAAACCTCAAATCAATGAATTCAAGTTTTCTTCAGGTTTTTACTAATCTTTATGCTTATTGAGGATTTTGTGGCTATTATTTGTTGTAGATTTGTAAGGTTTTGAGATTTGAACGGTTTTCATTTGTTTTGTTTATAAATCTGAGTGGTTTTGTTTATACACTATTCATGTAATTTGATGAATTATCTAGTTTTTACTTTGAATTTTTCATTTTGGTGCTAGAACCTTAGGAAGTTTAGACATTGTTATTGAAACTTCCGGTTATTGATATTGCCTTACTTTTGATATAATTATATATGTTTTTACTTCGTTGTTGAATGCCTTTTCCTAATGGGAAAGAAAGTAACTTAAATGTTCTTGCATGATTTTAGAAATAATTGATTTATGCAATTCAATTTTGGACTGCTAGTCATTTGCACTTCTCAAACATCACATTTTTCTTATTATGTGTTGCAACTTGCAATCCATGTTGAGAGTGATGTTTGATCTGGTTTTTTTGGTTCAGATATCTATCATCAATTTTCTCCTTTGGTATGTTCAATTTCTTTTGGGTTTGTGCAGGTTTATATCCGCTCGTTTAGGAGTTATTTTCATGATTATGAGTCTGATTTTGCAGACATTAATGATTTTTTTTTGCTCAACTGCTATTATGGTTATGCAGCTATTAGTATTGTGTTTGTACTTGTCTTTAATAAATTGAGTGGTTATAGATAAGTCTCATGATAGTTACCATGGTTTTTATGAGGGTTTATTCCTTTTTGCTCCTTCATTTGTTTTTGATAATTTTCTGATCATGTTAATTTTTTATGTAGGAGTACTAGAGATTAAGTCTTGACGTTGTTTTGGTAACTAATGATGCAACTGAGCTTGATTCGCTCCTATAGAGGCAAGAGGATACTAGAGATTAAGTCTTGCTGTGGAATGTTTTATTTTATTTATTATTAAAATTTCTTTAGCTAATATGAATGTTGAGTTTTCTTTTGAAAGGAAATGTTGAGTTGTACTAAGTACATTTTGTGATACTCTAATTATATTTTTATTGAAATGAATATTAAGTTGTTGAGTTGTATTAGTACATTGAGATACTCTTGTTATATTTTTACTTAAATGAATTTTGAGTTTTAGTAGTACATTTTATGAGACTGATTATATTTTAACTATGATAATTTTTTTTTATTGAATATTGGTTTTAGGAATATTTTTTTTACATATTTAATTAATTCCGTCCGAATTTCGTAGGAAATTTTAACTTAATTCCGTCCGAAATTCGTTGGAAATTTTTACTTAATTCCGTCCGAAATTCGTCCGAAGTTTAGCGCAATATACCACAAACTAACCGTCTGAAATCCGTCTGGAATATTTTTGGGACGAAATTCTAATTTGCGACGCGGCTTTTTCAGACGCCACCTTATCCGTCCGAATTCCGTCTGAAATCATAATTTCATCCGAATTTCGTGGGAAATGTCCGCAAATTCCGTCCCTAATCCGTTCGAAATTCTGTCCCAAAATGGCTTTTTTTTAGTAGTGTTCCTATGTCACAAAATCCAAATTCTGCAGGACAGTACAGTACAGATTGGAAAAGTAAGCAACAACAAACCTAACCCTTAACTTAATAACAATAACCAAAATGCCACCAAATGCTAAAAAAACAGTAAAACCACTGGAGAGGTGAATGAATAACTGCATAAACACAACAATAACACAAATAAATTATAAATAAAAATCAAAATATTACGCTACTCAGGTATAAGATCCACCAAATAGGGTGCAAAAATAGTATTTTTTTAAAGGACATTGGAAAACAATGAACAAACAAAGAAGATTTGACTAAAACCACAAACTAAGCCTAAGAAACCAATGAACCTAAAGTCTTCCGAGACAGTACCATAGCATATGAGAATCAAGAGACAAATACAGAAATATAAAAACAAAATAATAAAACACCAAAATTTGAGAAGGAAGGAAGGAACAATAACCAAACAAAGGCATGACTGGGGACAGGTTGAATGCGAAAACCAAGTAAAACTCACGAAAAATTGAAGACAGAAGAACCAGTGATTGAATAAGAATGCCCAAAAATAGGAACGCAAATTAGAAGATCGAATCCCTAAAAAACAAAGGGTTAATAGATATCACCCAACAATCCACAAATAATTTTCAAAGTTAACTCACATGAGATTGAAAGGTGTACGTGGAGTTGTAAGAGAAATCAGATACAGCGATGCCATCACCAACTGCATTGTGATCAATATTCTTTAAGGGCATGTTGTTGATGAGATCCCTTACTTCTGCAACAATCTTTGTTTTCATGGTATCACCTGATAATGCATCCAAGAGCAGGTGTAACACCCTATTTATTTCTTTATTTATTTTAGTTGAGTTTGGAGTCTTTTATGTTGAATTATGTTGAGTTACGTTGATAAGTGATGTGTGGTTGTGTATTATTATTTTATTAAGTGACTTTATATTATTATTTAGTAGAATATGTTGGAAATTAGAATAAATAAACTTGGAGGGGCTGGTTTGGAATTAATGAGAATTAGGTGGTGTTAAGTAGAAAATATGTTGAGTATATAAAGAAAAACAAGAGACAGACACAATTTAGGTTTTACAGAAGTCTTTGGGAGAAAGAGGAGAACCAAGAGAAGAGAGAACCTATAGAGTCTTGCAATCACCAATCTAAGGTAAGGGTGGGACTAATATTCTCTAATCTTAGGTGGTATAATTCTGAAATTGAATTTAGCATGTAGTTTTGTTGGTATTCATGTGAATTTGAGAATTAGGGTTAAGAATCCAATTTGATGGTAGAACTTGTAGAATTGGATGTTAAGAGTGTAGAAAGTCCGTAGAATTCATAGATAAATGATGTTCAGGTTGTAGAATGATTATAGGTTGAGTTTCCTATCAAATTTGGAATTGGGGTTGATGAAAATTGGGTTTTTGGGGTTAAAAATCACACTTCCCAATAGAAAACCTGTTACGTTCACCATCGCGAGTAGTCTGCTCGCCATGGCGAGCTACAACGTGACAGAGAGCAGAGTCTGCTCGCCATCCGTTCGCCAGAGCGAACTACAACAGGACAGGGAGCAGTGTTTGCTCGCCACGGCGAGTAACCTAGTAGTGTTGTACCTTTTTCATGTTCTTGTGTTGTATTCATACATTTCTGTTTTGAATTAGCCTTTACTGCATACTTGAAAGCTTTAGGTGATGTTATCAGTTCTAAATGGCCTTGTTTTGTTATGAATAACTTGATAGATGAAATATTACATGCAGGTATGTATATATGTTGATGAACTATGATATGAAATGTATATGTGAAGTAATATGATGATTATATGATGTTGCAATTAAATGATGAATATTTATGAGATTATAATGTTGATGTTGTCGTACGTTGTTGTCGATGTTGTTATTGCCGTTGTTGTCGTCATGTCATTGATGTCGTACGTTGTTGTTGATGTTGTCAAGTCGTTTATGTCGTACGTTGTTGTTGATGTTGTCATTACCGTTAATGTCGTCAAGTTGTTGATGTCGTACGTTGTTGTTGATTAAGTTGTTGAGTTCATGCATACTCATAAAGTTGGGCGATCATGCCCTGTTGAATGCTAATCATTCATATCACGTTGATTTGAGAGCCTATGCTCTACACGTTGATTTAAGAGTTGATGCTCCACACATTGATTTTAGGAGTTTATGCTCCACACGTTGCTTTAAGAGCCATTGCTCTACACGTTGAATTGAGAGTCTATGCTCTAACACGTTGATTGGTACCACATGCATATTGCATAGTCAAGTTGTTGTTGTGTCGTTGCATTGTCGTTAATGTTGAGTTGTTGTCGTCGTTGTTGAGTCGTTGTCAATTATTGTTGTTTAGGTTGTTAAATTCCGTTGATGAATTATATGCTTATTATTATTGAATGTGAAATCTCACCCCTTCTGTTTGAATGTTGCCTCTACGTGGATAACGTGCAGATAACCAGGATTAGCTGCTGATGTGAGTTGACTCTCTCGTGCGTCGTCTTAGGGTCGCTCTGATACGTAACGGGATGGGGATTATTTGCTTGTTTTCCACTGTTGCGTATTATTTATGAACCATGTTGTTGAAACTTTTGAATTAAGATTTTTAATTAAGTTGTTTACGTTGAGGCCGTAGTGCCATAGTTGTTGAACTATGAATCTATTTTCCGCTGCGATGTCATTGAAATTTTGACAAGGTTGTTTTAATAAATAGTAACTTTACTCTATTTATATTTTAAATGTAGTGTGACATCCCGTTTTACGTTGGATACTCTGATTTATTTGTATTATTTACATTGTTGGGAAAACGGGGTGTTACAGCAGGCATGTTTACCCCTTTAAACCTGTGGTGAACATTTGCATGTCTACATCTCATCAAATTTGTGTACCGAAAACCCCTTTGTTAGCAACTTGAATCAATCCCTAACATCATAGAACAAAAAGCAAGTTTGGATGAACTGTACTGTGTAAAATCCGAATAAAGAAAAACGGGTTCATTGACCCACGGGTCAAAAAAAGGCCTAATAAATAATCAGGCAGGTCCTAGCCCAATAAAGTACATACTTAGACAAATCAAAGGGAAATCGCTATTCGCACCCCCTTATGCCTCTCTCTCTCTCTCTCTCTCTCTCTCTCTCTCTCTCTCTCCCTATATATATATATACACACATATATATCTCTCAAACTCATACATTTTGCATGCCAGGTAAATTAATGAATTTTTTTTCTCGGTTTTTTTTACGCAACATTATGTATTAAAACAATAGAAGCTGGGCAAAAACATAAAGAAGAAAAAAGATGCAAAAACAAAGTAGAGGGGAACGAAACAATGGGATACCATTGCAAAAAGATCGGCTTATATAGCTAGGATTATGTGCGTTGCAACAAAGGGGGGCTGACTCCACATGGTCAAAAAGGTTACCACATACTCATCCTCACATACACCTTTTTCAATGCAATATTTATTTTTATAATTTTGGTAAGGATACAAATTGACCTCAAATAATAGAAGAAAAAGTGCAAGAGTTAATAACTACAAGATGGAGGGATCCAATAAAAAGAAAAAAACAGTCTTAGCTGAAATTTTATAAAATTAAAAAAGATTCTAATCCACAAGAGGTAGATATATTAATTCCAATAGAGGGTACATGAGGCAAAGGAGCATCAAACTTGGGATATAAACCCATGCATAGCAAATATCTTACATCACAAAGCCAACAAAAACAAACAACAGCAAGATAATAAAACAAACTTGTCCAGTAGGGGGAAGAACCCAATTATTACAAAACATTAGATTTATATTGTTCAAAAGGAAGCTGCTGGTAGACAATCAAGAGCTCAACCCTGCTTCAACTTGCCATATCTCTGAGACAATGGCTCATCATCAGAATCAATTTCAACAAAGGAACCCTCCAGATTCCTCTTCACACCAATACCAGTGGTCCTCAGATCAGATTCACCAACAGCAGCAACATGCCTGGAACAACCTTCGCCAGAAGCAGCATCAACGAAAGAACGAACGACCGACAACATCTTCATCAGCAAGATGGTAAACATCCTTGGGGAGATCAACAGTAAATTCCTATCAAACATACAGTTTAAAGACATTAAAAAAGCGAAATAAAAGGAAACTAATACCTAACCAATCATACATCATCCATCGGAGTAGAATTCTAAAGAAAGGAATAACCAAGTATGGCTACCTTAGAAGCGTCAGACAACACACTGGCTGGGGTGACAATGAGGTCGGAGGCAAACACCTCAGACGAAGCCGACTCGTCTCCATCAGAATGAGGTATAGCAGGTGGGGTTACATCCACAAAGGCCTTGGCAACCGACTAAAGACACAAAATCAAACCAGAGAAAATAAATAAATAATAAATAATAACCAACAAACACTAAAGTTACATCCTAAAGTAAACAAAGGAACATCATAATAAAACCTTTGACGGAGTGTATTGACCACCAAGAGTATCGAAGGACTGAATTATAGCAGGATCATCACAAATCCTCTTCACCCTAAAGGAACCGTCAAAGAAAATACTTGGACCGGTACACTTCTCAACCTTGAACAACATCCTCTTACCCTTCAACTTTTCAAACTCAGTTGGATAATGACCAGCATTTTCAGCCTTAAAAAAAATGTTTAAGACACAAATTAATTGGAGTCCTCCTTCAAAGACACAAAATGGACAGTACGTTAAAGTAATATTAGGCAGAGGGAGAGGAATCAACATCAGTATATACCTTTGCAACAGACACAAGGCTACTGCAGGGTGTGTTGAGCAAATTCTGCATATCACCGTCAAAGACAACAAAAACACCAACATTGGTTGCGTCACTAACATTAACCTTAACCCTGAATCTGAACAAAGACAAGACAAAGAGACTGCATGAAGAGAGACAATTCAATGTAGATGAACAAACGAAAACAATCCAACAAAAACAATACCTTGGGACCATCTGGAAAACATGCTTGGCACACCCCTTACAGTAAAACGCACCAGAATCAGGAGACACATTTCTATGGCATTTACAGGCAGGATACCACCAATCTTCATGGTCAACCAAGCCACCAATTGTAGCATAGACAACAAATACTCCATCCTCGAAGGTATCATGCAATTGTTCAAGAGTCTTTTTGGGGTATGAAAGAAGAAAATCCTCCTCAAGGGATACTTTTGAACGTGACCCAATTTTGGGAACAGATGAGACATCCATACTACCAAAAGTAACACTGGGAAAAAAATATGATACAAAAAACAATAGATCAAGATAACAACAAAAAGAATCAAAACAGTCCAGAGCATGCAATGAATCCAAACAACCTAAAGAACTAATACAAACAAAAGGGATATTTTAATTAAAAAACCATAAATAATAAAAAGGAAAAACAACCTCTTCCTAACTTGGTCAGCCTGCTTTATTGGAGGATTGATCAAAATCCGAGTGGTGTTCATTACATTCTGAAGGGATGCCTTTTTTGGGGGGAAAAATCAATGCCCAAGACCAAATTAAGTACAAACATGGCTATTGAAACACTAAAGTAAAACGAACAAAAAGACAATGGAGCAATTACTAAAATACCTCTGAATATCTTCACCTTGGCAAACTGCACCAAGATTATAGGCATCCCACCAGCAGACTTACCCATCAACTTGTTCAAAGTGTCAACATACTGACCAAAGAGAGCACACTCACACTTACCACTAACATTTAGAAATGAGAAAATAAAAAGTTATAGTTAGAAGAACAAATATATAAAAGCTAGTTATTTTTTGTCAAAGAAAACAGAACAAAAATGGAAATATGGATCACCTAGCATCAGTAATCTCAAAAACAACCATCTTCGTGACCTTTCCATCCCTAACATAGTCTCTCTCAGCAGAGATACCAGTCATGAACCTAAGGACATCTACAAAATAAGAGGGAAATAGACCATTGACAACCGGAAAAAAAAGGAGCATAAAAATAAACACAAACAAATAGATGCAAACACAGATTAATTACCAACTAAGTAGTCATGATCGGAAGTGTGTCGGCAGACATCAGCAATCTTACACAGAGAAATTCCAAACGAAGGAATAGAAGCACCCTCAAAAACCTGAACCTTGGTTGTCATCTGAAAAACTATCTTGTATGCATGTGAGGTGGTGCAATAAGAACCAACACTTGGAGCAACAGAAAAACATGACATCTGATAAACCTTTCCCTCACTCAACTTGCTCTGGAAAACATAAAGAAGCTGCTTCCTCACACTGGCATGGATCTTCGTACCCTGCAAAATCAAAGGAGCAAAAAAAGGGAAGATAACATGAATAGATGAATGAATGTAAAAATAATTATTCAATACAGATGGGTTTACACAAAGAGCGACGAACCATCTCATCAATAAGAACCATCTCAACAGAGTTTGTCTGATCTGGCTTGAGAAAAACAGGTACCTCCCAAAGCCTCAGAACACGAACCTTGATCCTCCATCCATCCTTACCGGGGGCAATCTCAGACACGGAATGAAAAGGCTTCTCCATCAGCACAATTTTTCAAAGCAAAAAAAGTTTTGGTTGTGGTTTGGAATGTGAAAAACGGAAAACAGAAGAGGGTGGTTTATAGCAAGTGAGGGACAAATCAATTTAATTGTTTAATAATGAAATTAATAATGAAATAAGGAAATTAAAGAAAGAAGAAATGAAAAGAGGGGAAAACCTTGTAATCTGACGAATTGGTAATATTTTCAGAAACTCTGAACAAAAGGACAAAGCCTCTACAGAAGACCTGATCAAGCCTGTACCCAAACGGCGACGAGCCTTGCAAACCCCACAAAAATCCAAAAACCCTAGCTGAAGCGGAACACAGCTACAAATCCACGGAAAGCAGAAAACTAACATAGTGTAGCGGCAAACGCGGAGAAGGGCGGATTTCACCGGAAGAGGATGGAACAGCCAAATTTGAGTGAAATCCATTGTAAGGTTTATTGATTAGCTTATATTAATTGAAATATGATATCACATAAAATCATTTTTTAAAAATATACATGTTTAATTGATTTATTAGCATTTTTATTTTTTTTGAAAGGTGAAATTGATTTGTTAGCTTGTTGGGCTATTTACAAATATATTGATCAAATTACTTATTTAAAAACGTTAATGTGAAATTAGGTTTAACTTTTTTTTTTCTTTTCCGTCAAATAAACTTGTGGCTGGATTCACATACTATAAGTGTGGTCTATGTTAATAAGAGTGTTGCAGTGCAGTTTGGATTGGTTGTGAGGCAAAACGTTATATGATCAAAAAAATAAAAATACATGCGGTTCAATTTGGATGACTTTTAGAAAACGATCTGATCCAAATTTATGTGGTTTAGTCTGGATTGGATTTTGAATATCAAAATACAATTTTGTGAAAAAAATCTATGAAAATGTTATTACGAAGACACGGTAAAATCATAGGTTTGATGCAAAATATCACATATGATATACCCAAAATTAACAATCAGGAATGAAAATAATTGATTATGTTTGAAACAATAAGAAAGTTAAAAAGTAGATTAAATTTTACAAAAAAATATTATAAAAAAAAACCAACAAATAATAGATGAATACAGTATATTATACTAATAAAAATATAAATAAGTAGTCCCTTCGAGGACATCCGATAAAATTGGAACGATAAAGAAAAATATAAATAAGTATTAATATTTATGCATTTGGTTTGGTTTGATTCAATTTTGAAAAGTGTATCCAAAATGCAATCCGATCCAAGCAGTTGTTACCAAAACACATCCAATAAAGTTTCAATTTGTGTGATTTTTGGGTTTTTAGACGGTTTATTTGAATCGGTTTGAATGTGAGCACCCTTAAAAGTTGACAATACAAAGTTCGAAGTTCGACTGTAGTAAACTATGACCAAATTAGAGTAAATCATCAAATTCGTCCTTGAATTTGCACACGTGTCATCCAGTCATGTTGAGGTGTCGTCCTGCATGATGTGCTGTGTTGTACACGTGTCATCCATTCATACTTGTATACAAGGACCAATTTGATGGAAACGCAACAAATTTCAATTTTAACTTTTCACTTTCAAGTTTTTTTGTTTTTTCAATTTTACCCCTCTTTTACCCATTCCTTCCATCCTCACATTTCACTTAGACACATCAAACAAGTCTCTAACTCTTCTCCTTTATGCTAAAACCTTCACCAACTTCATCTCTCCAAAATCATCATCATCTTCATCGATCAATGTTGGAAAAGATTGTGTTTTGAAGGAAGATTTCGTCTTTTGTTAAGGTAACGCCGTTCTTCTTCTTTTTCTTTTTCTCTGTTCGTTATCTCCCATTTTCGTGACCGTTTTTTTATATTCATTTTCATTTTTTATCCATTCATTCTCAACTTTAAACTACATTTGATGCTTGCTTTTTTGTTTGTTTGTGAGTGTTGTGTTTTTGATACCGTTTTTTAGATTATTCATTTTAGGATTTTCAGTTTAAGACTTACAAATTTGATGTTTTTATGGTTGGTTACTAAAATTGATCAACATGAGATTAGTAATGAAGGACATTAATGGTTAATTAAAATAGTTTCTAGAAGAGGTTTCTTTCGTATGGTAGTGAATTCTAAGTTGCATTTTGATGTTGTTTTGTTTGTGATTATGACTAATGTTGCCAAGGATCACATTGCCATCTATTTAAATAATTCAAGGACTTATTTGATGATATTTTTATATAATGTAAGGATCGGTTTGATACTTAGGCAAATAATTTAAGGACTAATTTGATGGAAATATTTCGACAAAAAGGTTGCATTCATTCATCTTCAACCTCTTTTCATTACAACTTTACACACACCCAGTACAATACATGGCATGTTAAACAACTCAAACAAGCAAATCATGACTATCAAATACTTAATACCTAAGCTCACTTCCTACACAGTCAACTTTGTCCATCAACTTTGCCATCCAAACCTCTTCATTGCCACTTTCCTTAGGCTTAACCATGGACTAAAACTTCTCCATCAATCTTGCCTTTCTTCCATGACCAACAACAATTCCATTGTTTTTAAAGTAACCTAGTTATTCAGCTTCATCAACCCAGACAAAAAATTCACAATTTTCAACATCATCTTGTACAAAGAAAATCCAGAATCAGTAGAAGTTAAACAAACCATTTGGACATCACACAATAATGGTTAAACAAACCTTTGACAGAGGGCAAGCATAGAAATTGCCTTCCTTGGTTTTTGACAGCATTGACTTTTCTTACATCACAAATTCTGGGACACCAACATTCAAGCACTCTCACATCACCATTAAACATAGAGCTTGAAGATGAAGATCGACTTTGATAACTGTTTTTAACCATATGGCCATCACCCATCATTTCAGATTCAACCTGAACACCAAAGCTTGAAGAAATTTTGGGGGGTTATTGTATTTTGGATTCAATAAAAAAAAAGTTTTGAAGTTTTTAGAATTGGGGAAGAACGTTGTCATCAATTAATGGAAGAAATTTTGAGGATTTTGGACTCTAGATTACAGATTGTAAAATTAGGGTTCCAATTTTATAGATTTGGGGAAGAAAGAGCCGTTGTATAACGACCATTTTTTTGCAAATCAGGGTTCCAGTTTTCTGTAAATCAATCAATTTTGTCCTTGTCAATTTTGTTACTTTCAACCAAATTAGTCCTTGCTTGTGTGACGGCAAGCCTTGTGAGAGGTTAACAGACCACTCAACACCGTTAACACCACAACTTGACATAGAGACTAATTTGATTGACATTTGACAAATTCAATGACTAATGTGATATTTCGACAAATTAGGGGACAAATTTGACTGGTCCTTGCAAATTCAAGGACACATTTGATGATTTACTCAACTAAATTAGTTTTTTTAAGTTAATAAATTATATATCAAACTTTCAAAAAGAAGAAATGCTTTGAAACCTAGAACTTTATTTTTTTGACCCGGCAAGTTTGAAGCCTTCCAAGGCCCAATTGCGTCATGTCTATATCCGACCTAATAATTACCGTAGTTAACCTATAAATTATATTTTTCAGACAAGTAATTTGTTTGCGGCCGTAACACGTAACAGAATATTTATCTTCGTGTTATTAGGGTTTATAACGTCATGGTTCCGGTGACTATCCTTCAACCTATTCTCCCCGACGACCTCATCGCTGAAATCCTATCCTTCCTTGACGTGAAATCTCTTTCCAAACTCAAATGTGTGAGCAAATCATGGAACTCACTCATCTCCGATCCCAGCTTCGTCCAAATGCACCTCAAGAAATCGTCACAAAACCCACACATCACACTGTGTTCGTCCAATGACGGGTATTTCACACTCAATCCTTTCCTCATACGTAGTTTACTTGAGAATCGGTTAATGGATCATCCTGATCACTACCAATTCGTGGACCAGGGCTGTAACCAATTTGTTGGTTCATGCAATGGATTGATATGCATGCTCAGTGATCGTATCGATGGTAAGTATCAAAGCTCTTGCCTCCGTTTCTGGAATCCGGCCACGAGGTCAGTATCGAGAAGACTCGGCTATTCTTACGTTGAGCTTAGGGATAGACATCTCTATTTAAAATTTTCGTTTGGTTATGATAACACAACCGGAAAATATAAGGTGGTGGCCTATAGTCCCGGTATTGCCAAAGTTTTTTGTTTAGGTGATCATGTTTGGAGTACTATTGAAAGTTTCCCTGTGACTCCTTTTCGTTGCACTCGTTCATCTCACACTGGTTTGGATCAGAATGGTGGTGTCTATTTTTGTAACAGTCTTAATTGGTTTACCCTTTGCAATAACATCGTTTATCTTTACTCGGATTGGAAGGATCTTAATGATACGATTAAACAATTTGGCATTATCTCGCTTGATTTGGGGACGGAGGAATGCACACAGTTGCTCGTACCTCAGGATTTTGATGAAATACCACCTATTATGCCAATTGTTTGCGTATTGGCAGATTGCCTTTGTTTTTGTCATTATTCCAAGGAAAATGATTTTGTTATATGGCAGATGAGAAAATTTAGAGTTGAAGAGTCTTGGACTATGTTCCTTAAATTTAGTTATCAAAATATACATATTGGTTCTAGGTATTTTGAAGATTGTCATTTATTTCCATTATACCTTTCTGAGTATTGTAACACATTGATATTAGTGAGTGATCGAGGACACGTAGTTTGCTATAATAAGAAAGATAATAGAGTAGAGCGAAATGATCTTACTCGTGGCATATATCGGCTTGATTCCAAGGATTATATTGAAAGTTTGGTTTCAGCTTGTTGAAAGTAAGTTCTTCTAACGATTTACTTCAAATTTTTACATTAGGTCATTTACGTGGTTTAATTCCTTGTCTGATTATGAAATTGTTCAAGGTACATTATTCACTCCCTCTTGGAAATTCGTTACCGGGTTGGTCTACAAACGTATTAAAAAAAACCGAAGCATGAAAAGTACATTATGTATAATTAGATGTCCTTCTGAATTTGTTCACACCTGTTCTAGTACATCCATAATGATTCATGAAGTGATAATTACTTTATTTCTACATCAGTTCTTGGATGTTCTCGTTCTTCCGATATTGCCATAGAATCTTTGTTTTAAACACAACCCTTGGTACATGTATATGTCTGTATTCAAGACATCATGGTCGAAACTATTTCTTTCTTCCGATATTGAATTATGCATTTATTTTTTCTTGTGTTTTTGTTCTATTTTTGTGTGTTGTAGGTTTACTACTCAACTTCAAGCACAAGCTTTGTGGATGGTACATGATGGAACGATTGGAAGAAAGGATGAAAGGGTTACTGGAGCTTCAATTTCTTCATTTATGTTTTATCTTTTAGGTTATTTTCTTGTGTTCTTTAGATAACATTTGAAGCAACACACTGCGTTATCGTTGTTTTGTTTTATAACTATATACTTTTGTTTGTGTAAAGCAAGCAAAAGTCTCCAACTCTATGTAAATAATTTAAGTGCATATTATAATAGCGGAATGTTGAATCTTGTTGATTAGGAGAAAGTTCTCAAATGACTATAGCATCATATTATTTGTGGGATTGTGATTTCTTAGTGAATTCTGATTTACTAATTTACCAGTTATTACATTTCGTAGTTCTTTGACTACTCTTTTTGTTATGCACAATGGAAGGTGCATTGCATATCTCCAACTTCTTGAATCGATTATTTTTTTTTTGAAATTCTACTATTCTAGTATTCTCTTTTTGTATGGTTGTTGAAATCTTCCCAATCATGTCATAAACTCACTACAATATGCCGTTCAGAATTCAGAATTCTAGTATTCTCTTGATGTATGTATATGAGTTTGACTCAATCATCGACAGAAATCCTACTTTGGCATTATTTACTCATGCTATTGTTCTAGAGTGTCAAAATATCATTCTGGTGTTTTTTTGTGTATGTTTTCTAGATTCTTATACTCTCATCTCTAGTAATAAGGATAATTCAAATAATTTTATAAAAATGGTAAACTAGTTTAAATGAAGGCTAAAAATGGAAGAAAAAATTCAGCACAAAAGGATGAATCTCCTTGGTATAAGTTTAATATCATCATTTTATATTAATGATCAATCACACAATTTAATAAAAAATTCAAAAATTATAGCTATGTAATATCAGCCAATTTAATTTATATTTTTCTAAAAAATTATTTTTTAAAAGGCTTATTATGTATTAATGTAAAGGTGTTTAATGAAGTATAAAATATTTTGAACAAAAGGGTAAAAAGTTTCATCTTTGCTATAGCTAAGAATAGAGTCACTCGTGAACATAACTCAGTTTGCACGGACAATTAGAGATGGGAATAGGTCAGGCGGGCCTATAGGGGCTTACAGCCTAGTCTACGACAGGCCAGGCTAGGCCAGACTTTTTTTGTTAAATAGAGAAGGCCTAGGCTTTTTTTAAGCCTATTTAGCTTAAAATGTCAGGCTAAAGGCCTCTCAAAAAGCCTCTTAAGCCTATTAGTCTGGCCTATTTAAGTAATATGAATAATATTATTTATTATTATATTATATTTTATACTTTGAATTAAAATATAAATTTGTAAACTTTTTCAGTAATTTAAACTTTATTAGTATACATTAATTTTTTTGCATATATAAATGTATTATTATAAACTAGAATAGAAATATGATACAATATATAGTTGAATTCCCTAAAATCTCGTGTTGATTATCAAAAGAGAGTTTAATCTAACTGAACTATTAGTTCGCTAGTCCTTTTAAACTTAGATCACATTGCTTATTTAAAGATGTTCATAAGATATAGGCTTTTAAATAGGCTAGCAGGTCGTATCAGACTTTCAGAAGGTCAGCCTTATGCTTTTAAAAAATATAGCAGGTTAGGCTTAGGCCTTGTAAAGCCTAGCTCGGCCGAGCCTATTCCCATCCCTACGGACAATGTATTGTTATATGCATGAGTCAAAGTTCGAACCTCAGACACCTTATTTATACACTTTAAAAAGTGAATTTTAGACGGTAGGTTACTTGACAAAAAAATAAGAAGATCGATTAGAAGGATGACGCACATCTTTTCCAACGTTACCAAGGTAAGTTTGAATCCAGCTTTGTGCATGCAACAATGTTAAAACTATTGGGGAGAGTTTGCGGCCCATTTGGGTCCCACAAGGCTCAAGTAATTAGTGTCTACAGTTGCTCATAAAAGATACCCAGTTCACACAAATAAAAATAGAGTCGTACTACCAAAATAAATAAAAATAGAGTTGAAATGAATAAAGAGTAGTCATGAACAATTACGAATTCAAAATAATTTCCTCTCAAGATCTTTGTTCCAGAACGACCAAACAACTCCATATGAAGAAGCTCTAATGGTCTTGAAGTTGAAGTAGCATTTTTAGGTCTTAATGAGACTCTAGTTTACTTTTTCATTTGACAAGTATCACATTGACGATCTTTCTAGAATCTCAGTTTTGGAAGCCCTACTAGATCTTTAGAGACTACCTTTTTTTTTTGTCCAAGAGACTACCTTATTTAGTAAATCAAAATGAACATGGGCTAAATGGGCTAAATGTATATGCAACAACCAAGAGTTTTCACTTTTGTTTAGGAGACATTTACGGTATGTTTGGATGGTGGAAGGAATGAAAGTAAGAGGAAAGAATGTTAAAGGAAAGAAAGTAAGAAGAAAGTGAGATGATTTGTTAGCTGTTTAGTAAGAGTGAAAGTAAAAGAGGAAAGAAAGAGATAAATTTAGTAAAAGACATAAATAATTATATGTTATTGTGTATTTAACTAATTTTCAATGAAAATACGTTTAAATAATTTTGGTATAAACCCTAGTTATTCAACTTCATCAACCCAGACAAAAAATTCATAATTTTTAACATCATCTTGTACAAAGAAAATTCAGAATCAGTAGAAGTTAAACAAACCATTTGGACATCACACAATAATGGTTAAACAAACCTTTGGCAGAGGGCAAGCATAGAAAGACCTTCCTTGTTTTTTGACAGCATTGGCTTTTCTTACATCACAAATTCTGGGACACCAACTTTCAAGCACTCTCACATCACCATTAAACATAGAGCTTGAAGATGAAGATCGACTTTGATAACTGTTTTTACCCATACGCCCACCACCCATCATTTCGGATTCAACCTGAACACCAAAGCTTGAATAAATTTTCGGGGGTTTTTGTATTTTGGTTTCAATAAAAACAATAGGTTTTGAAGTTTTTAGAATTGGGAAAGAACGTTGTCATCAATTAATGGAAGAAATTTTGAGGATTTTGGACTCTAGATTACAGATTGTAAAATTAGGGTTCCAATTTTATAGATTTGGGGAAGAAAGAGCCGTTGTATAACGACCATTTTTTTGCAAATCAGGGTTCTAGTTTTCTGTAAATCAATCAATTTTGTCCTTGTCAATTTTGTCACTTTCGGCCAAATTAGTCCTTGCTTGTGTGACATCTGACATGGCAAACCCTGTGAGAGGTTAACAGACCACGTCAGCACGGTTAACACCACAACTTGACAAAGAGACTAATTTGATTGACATTTGACAAATTCAGGGACTAATGTGATATTTCGAAAAATTAGGGGACACGTTTGACTGGTCCTTGCAAATTCAAGGAGGAATTTGATAATTTACTCGACTAAATTAGTTTTTTTAAGTTAATCCTTTATATCTAATCCTAGCAAACATGCAAACTCTAATTCCATAACCCTAAACCTAAAAAAATGGTTCAAAAATTTGAAATTTGAATTCCACATTTCCAATATTAGCTTACGCGTTGGAAAACTATGCAAATTACTATGCACGCTCAACGAACCTCTTCTCTTCTCTTCCCTGAAAACCTTCACTCTGAATACCACCATCGATCTCTACCACCGACCTCTGCACCAGAATCTAGCGGATCACTGACGCTGGAACGAAACTCCCAAATTGTGAGACCATTTCTTCAAATCCTCTTTTGATCAAAGAAGAGGTTTTCTTCTTCCAAATCGCAAATCCTTGTTTGGTTATAACCTTTTTCAAGACCCCAAACCCAAATTGTGTAGAGGGTTTCACAAATTGGCTCAAATCACAAACAATCTTCTCTGATTCTATTACCCTCGCGAAACCCTCGCTCAAACCTACTTCAGCTGAGATACCCGCCCTCCCCAAATCCACTCCGGTTTTGGTTCAACGCCACAATTGCCAAACCCACAAATTTCATGATTTTGTCTTCGCTGTCAGAAAGATTTCGTCTTCACATTTAGAGATTTTGTTCACGTGCGTTTGATTTTCACCTGTCGGAGATTTTGGAGAGTTTCGTCTTTGCCATCAGAGATTTCTTGAGTTTCATCTTCGCTACAAAATTTTCGAAAGTTGAATTGGTCTGATGATGTTGACTTAGAATCTTAAAGCGTGTTCCTCAAAAGTCTCATTTTTTATTTCTATCGGGGCCAATTTTAATGAGCTAGTCTTTGACTTTATACGGGGCCACAAATGAATGATGAAATTGAACTCGTTGAATTAATAATGATCGTTGATTGGATAGCAAGTTTTAAAAGAAACTATCAAATAGAAAGTCATATCAGAATTTTAGTAAAAAAAAAGTCAAATTAAAATTTCAAAAATGCTAAACTCTGTGCAATTACGTTACACTACTTAGCCTTAATCATATAACAATTGGTTTGGCCGTAACGAGTCTTTGTATGTGTCAGGGTTCAGCTTTCAACTCCAACGCACAGATCCGATGAGTAACATGCGTAAAGAAAACGCGGCCTCATCACCAATTCTCCCCGACGATCTCATCGCCGAAGTCCTGTTATTTCTTGACGTAAAATTCCTGATGCAACTTAAATGTGTTTGCAAATCATGGAATTCACTCATCTCTTCCGATCCCACCTTCGTCAAAATGCACCTCATCAAATCATCTCCACGAAACCCTAAACGCCTCACAATGTTTTTGTGCAAGAACAAAGACAATTCCTTGCCTAATCAGTTTATAACCATTTCCGAAGATTTCATACTCAGTCACTATCAATTCAAGAACGAAGACTGTAACCGAGTTCTTGGTTCCTCCAATGGATTGATATGCATGCTCAGTGAATATATATACCAATACGGTAATGTTCAAAACTTCCATATCCGTTTTTGGAACCCAGCCACGAGGTCAGTGTCGAAAATAGTCGGCTGTGTTGGCAATGCTTTCATGGACCAGCATGACTATTTCAGATTTTCATTTGGTTACGATAATACAACGGGAAAACATAAGGTGGTGGCATTCAGTTCCGGTGAGGTGAGAGTTTTCACTCTGGGTGATAAATTTTGGAGAATTATTCAAAGATTCCCTCTGCTTCCTTTTCGATGTACTCGTTCGAATACCAATGGATGGGATCAGAATTGTTAATTATTGCTTTTCGACTGCATTACGTGGCTGATTTATCTTTATTCTCTATTGTTTCAGTTTTTTTATTTTAGTTAATAAGTGGTACCTACACTTTAGGAGAAAGCAGTTGTTGCTATCCCACGTTCCTAGTTTAGTGGTGATGTAGTTGTGTTCTGTTTTGTTTTGTGAAACACTATTAAGTGTATTGTTTTAGTGAAATTATAAATCAAATTTCTCATTCCATTTCAACGTATTCTTCCCTATCTATCATATTATTTTTCATTTATACCACATAACCAACAAATTGGTATCAGAGCTATCATCTTACGGGACCTGTGAAAATGGAAACTGAAACAAGTTTCTTACAAGTTGCTCCTCCTGTCTTTGATGGGGAGAACTATGACCTTTGGGCAGTAAGAATGGAGTCTTACCTGGAGGCTTTGGATGTTTGGGAGGCCGTTGAAGAGGATTATGAAGTTCCTCCGCTGCAGAATAATCCTACCATGGCTCAGTTAAAATATCACAAGGAGAGAAAAACTCGGAAAGCAAAGGCAAAATCAGTTCTTTTCTCTTGTGTTTCACAAAATGTTTTCACCAGAATTATGACCCTCAAAACAGCAAAAGAAATATGGGACTATTTGAAGGAAGAATACGCAGGAGATGAGAGGATTCGAGGCATGCAAGTACTGAACTTGATGAGGGAATTTGAGATGCAGAAAATGAAAGAGTCTGAGACAATCAAAGATTACTCTGACAGATTGCTTTCTATTGCAAACAAGGTTAGGTTACTCGGAACTCAATTCGCTGATTCTAGAATTGTTGAAAAAATTCTGGTTACAGTGCCTGAGAGATATGAAACATCAATAACCACCTTGGAGAACACAAAAGACTTGTCTAAGATCACCTTAGCAGCAGTGTTACATGCGATGCAGGCTCAAGAGAAACGAAGGCTTATGAGGCAAGATCATATGGTTGAAGGTGCTTTACCAGCCAAGCATCATGTAGTTGGAAGTACTGTAGGCAACCAAAGCAAAGATAGAGGTAAAAAGAAGAATTACCCACCTTGCGATCACTGTGGTAAAATGGGTCATCCACCGTTCAGATGTTGGAGAAGACCGGACGCAAAGTGCAGCAAGTGCAATCAGCTTGGACATGAAGCTGTGATTTGCAAAGGAAAATTTCAACAACTTGAAGTCAAAGCCCAGGTTGTAGAGCAAGATGAAGAAGATCAAATGTTTGTGGCAACATGTTTTTCATCTAAGAGTAGTTCAGAATGATGGCTGATTGACAGTGGTTGTACAAACCACATGACATATGATAAAACCATCTTCAAAGATTTAAAGCCAACTCATATCTCAAAAGTCAGAATTGGCAACGGTGTCTATATTCCTGCAAAAGGAAAAGGAACCATCGTAATATCAACGAGTTCAGGTATAAAAACAATCTCAGATGTTCTTTATGTACCTGATATTGATCAAAATCTCCTAAGTGTTGGTCAATTATTAGAAAAAAGGGTTTAAAGTATCTTTCGAAAATCAACTTTGTCTCATCTTTGACATCACTGGTCGGGAGATTCTTAGGGTCAAAATGAGAGGTAAAAGCTTCTCATTTGATCCAATTGAGGAGGAGCAAACCGCTTATTTCACTCAAGTCAGTCCCACTGAACTTTGGCACAAGCGCCTCGGTCACTGTCATATTCAAAGAATGTTGAACTTGAAGAAGAAAGACATGTCAAGAGGTCTACCGGTACTTTCTGATCATTTGCCAAACTGCAATGCTTGCCAGTTCGGTAAACAAAACAGAATTCCATTTCCCAAAACTGTTTGGAGAGCCACTAAGAAGCTGCAACTCATTCATACAGATGTTGCAGGACCTCAAAGAACTCCATCATTACAAAGTAGCCTATACTTTATTCTTTTCATAGACGACTTTACAAGAATGTGTTGGATTTATTTCTTGAAATTCAAGCATGAAGTGGCTGGAGTATTTTTAAAGTTCAAGAAGATGGTGGAAACTCAAAGTGGCTCCAAGATTCAATTTCTAAGGTCTGATAATGGCAAGGAGTATACATCAGCACAATTTAATTTATTTTGCGAAGAAGCTGGAATTGAACTTCAACTGACAGCTCCTTACACTCCCGAACAAAATGGAGTTAGTGAAAGGAGAAATAGATCAGTAATGGAGATGGCTAGATGTATGTTGCATGAGAAGGAATTGCCTAAACAATTTTGGGCAGAAGCGGCAAACACAACGGTCTTTATTCAAAATCGACTTCCAACCAAGGCTTTACAAGATAAAACTCCTTTTGAAGCATGGTACGAGTATAAGCCTTCACTAACCTTTCTTAAAGTGTTTGGTTGTGTTTGTTTTGCACATGT
>Ga0228711_1004626_pt1 | contig 21095 bp, 11 predicted proteins | sample MedpolnodulmetaG_2_FD_177996 | JGI IMG/M metagenome (GOLD analysis project Ga0228711, IMG submission 177996) | Root nodule microbial communities from Medicago polymorpha collected in Santa Monica, California, United States - brown nodules | ecosystem: Host-associated > Plants > Roots > Nodule... | reverse complement strand
TTATAGGGATCATTCATTTAATTAAAGAAACTCTTAACGTAGATTATATTTTTCAAAAAAATTAAATTTTTTCTAAATTATAAAACAAACGTCCTCTAAATTAAAAGTTCAAAAAAAAAAAAAAAAGATTCCCTGATAATCTATAGTCTACTTAGTTATAACTCAATCTTAAAAAATGGATGGTAGAAGATTCCCTGGTGGGCTGCGTCTTTGTTCAAGATTGTTGGCATGCTTTTGTCAAGTTTGTTTCTTTCTCTCTACGTAAAGGGTTTCTAATTTAGCATTTTCCCGAACAATGGATGGTAGAAGATGTAATGTGTGCAGAAATGTTTCTTTTTTTGTAGGCGGTGGGTCGATATCCGACAGAAAATTCAAATTTTTTGTTTGTTTGTAGTAGTGTCAATGGTACTTAGCAGATTTGGTTATGTCGTTTAAGTATTTTGTTGTTTTTGCTCATAAGTTGTCTAAAGGAGGGTATAATTTGTTTTGATATCTCCGTTTTCCCCCTTTGCTTGAACTCTATATAAGAATGTATTTTGGCATCGAGTGGACCAGGTATCAAGTTGTCACTGACTTTAAATTTGAAATTGTGTGTTGTATTTGCTTGTGAGTTTGATCTTCAATTGAGTTTTAGCTTCATCCTTTGATGGAAAAATCAGTCAATTGTCTTTCTGACATTGTTCCTGCTTGAGAGACGTGGAGGATCAAGGTGTGTGTGCTTAGGATGTGGGAAGTTACAGCTTTTCTCAATCCTACTGAAACTAACTCGCTGGAGACGGTTTTGATTGATCAAACGGTTTTTTTTTAAATTTCTATGTTGATGCTTTAATTGTCGAATGGAATATTGAATTCTTTATTTTTTTTGTTTATGCTAGGGTGCCAAGATTCCTGCTACTATTAGGAAACAACTGTTATATGTTTTCAAGAAGAAGCTGGTGGAAGGGGAGGTTTGCAAGATGCCATACTTCTCTGTTGCCCTAGGGTTTGGTGCAAACTTTACCACACTTCATCCTTACAATTTAATCTTTCAAATGAAGACAAAGGTTGAGAATTCCCTTATCCCACAATATGGTCTGTCACTATCCAAGATCGGTGACGTATGTTCTCAGACTAATGATTATGATTATTTGGTTGGTGAGTTTCTTTTGTTTGGTACTGGAATAGATTTTATATACTTATTTTTGTTATCCTTCGTTTATTTAGTATATTTTTGTGTAGATGTAATTGATTTGATGACTGGAATATCTACTGAGCGAGAGTATGATAGGGATGGTAAGGTGACCAAGATGATCGTGTTCGAGTTAATGATGACATGTTTTTTTATGTTCTATTTGCCATTTTATCAGGTGTTTTGTTGAATATGTGCTCGTCCTCCTCACGTGACACTTAGACTTTTGTAGGAAGTGAGTCTTAATTTGAGTCTCTGATGTTACGAAGTTTGATGAAGTATTTTCTTGCACCACTATGTTGTTCATCACTCCATCTGAATTTTTGATTGATCCAGCTGCAAGTGTTAGATTGACAGTGGATGGTTGTACCTGAATATTTCAAGCTTTCCCATCAGCCATGTCGGAGTCGAGTTTATGGCTTCAACTAGACTACAACGAGCTTCTTTTATGGTCAGCTTCCCAATAGAATCGAAACTTTCAGGGTCTTTCTTTTATGGCTCTACAGTTTCCGGTTAGTACTGCTGATTTTCCCTTTGCTAACTGCTTCTTCTTTGACAAGACCTTTTTCATAAATTTTGCGTAGATGGGCATTTTATTTAATGCTTCAGCAAAGGAGATGTTTAATTGTAAATTCTTCAGCAATTCAATGAATCCTTGAAATTCTTCAGCAATTCAATGTATCCTTGAAATTCTTCATCTTCTTCCTTATTATGACATTTTTTTTCAAATGCGAGGGTAAGGCATTTTAGTTCGGTTTGGAGAATCCTTAGAGTTGTCTTCTTCAACCCTTGTTTCTTTCTGTCTCGTTCTTACACTTGGATTTTGCTCTCTAAGTGGTTCCTTCGGCTGAACTGTGCTTTGCTTTTTCTTTATTCTCTTCTTCTTAACCTCTAAAGGAGCCAACAACTTTTTGCTTCTTAATTCTACAACCACTCCAGTATGACATATACTTCTATTTGCATTGAACAGTTCTCGAACGCTTTTTAATTTGGTTTCTACATTCGAGATTCTATTTTGAAAATTATGTTCAATCTCTTTCTTTTTATTAGTAATGTCAGAAAGGTTGCGTTGCATTTCTTTCATAAAAGTGAGGTAAGAGTTTTCTATAGAGAAATGAATATTGTCCAGAACTTTGTACCGTGCATGCTCCCTTGTGTAAGGACTGGATTCATTGCACTCTATCTGGTATGTTTGGTTGTAATGATTGAACTAGTTTGCTGCAAAGTTTTCCATGAATAGTTTCCTAAAACAATCATAACCAAAAATACCCAAGTAGCACTATTCTAGAAGTAATTGTAAATAATAATAGGCTTTTATATGTGTTTAGTCCCTGCAAATAGGGGTCATTTAAAATTTGGTCACTGAATTTGCTAATCCTTGTTTTTAACCACTGCAAAATGTAATCATTTAAAATTTAGTCCCTCTTCCCAATTAATCACTGCCACATCACTGATAAGCTGACGTGCAGTGTGACTAAACAAATGTTGGCATGAACAGACGAAAATAACCCTAAGGGTCTTAGCCAAACGTGAAACGACACATTTACCCTTAAATCTTCATCTCTACCACACAAAATTACCCCCAGATGCATTTTCTATCACAACCTTCATCCTCTTCATCTTGTTCAAACCTTAGCCATAATGAATTCTTAAGAACAATTCTTAAGCATTGAACATAGAATTATTTGTTGAGCCAACATGGATCCAACAGACACATTTACAAAGAAATTTCTTCGTCGTAAAACGATGGAGAAGAAACAACAACAACAACGGCACCGGAAGAATTATTGACACAAGTTTCCAGAAATAGAAAATTACCGGTTTTGTGAAGGGTTAAAAGAAGAGAAAATGGTGTCACATAGAAAAAATTGTCGCATAGAAAATGGTGGATGTTGTTCGATATGGCAGGCACACTTCGACGGCAGTGAGCTGGTTTCTAACGGAAACTCCTCTTCCCAGATTTAGTTTCATGGCTTCATTGTGAAAAAGTGTTACAATCTCAGTTACAATCTGTAACGCCCTATTTATTTATTTAATTATTTTTGGTTGAGTTTAGAGTCTTTTATATAACTTATGTGATTTATGTTGATTTATGACGTGTTGTGGTGTTTTAATATTTTATTAAGTGACTTTATATTATTATTTAGTAGAATATATTGGAAATTAGAATAAATAAACTTGGAAGGGCTGGTTTGGATTTAGTTAGAAAATACGTGGATAGTTAGAAAATATGTTGAGGGTGTGAGATATAAAAGCTAAGAGCTAGACACAAATTAGGTTTAGAAGCTTTTGGAGAAAAAGAGGAGAACCAAGAGAAGAGGAGAACCAAGAGAAGAGAGAACCTATAGAGTCTTGCAATCACCAATCTAAGGTAAGGGTGGGACTAATATTCTCTAATCTTAAGTGGTATAATTCTGAAACTGAATTTAGCATGTAGTTTTGTTGTTGTTCATGAGAAATTGAGAATTAGGGTTTAAAACCGGATTTGATGATAAAACACGTAGGATTGGTTGTTAAGAGTGTAGAAAGTCCGTAGAATTCATAGACAAATGATGTTCAGGTTGTAGAATGATCATAGGTTGAGTTTCATATCAATTTTGGAATTGGGGTTGATGAAAATTGGGTTTTTGGGGTTAAAAATTGCACTTCCCGACAGAGAACCTGTTACGTTCGCTACCGCGAGTAACCTGCTTGCCACAGCGAGCTATACGTGACAGAGAGCAGAGTTTTCTCGCCATCCACTCGCCACAGCGAGTAATGTGTAACAGAAACGTGTGAAAACGACGCAAGAACATGAAAAGGTACACTGCTACTAGGTAACTCGCCTCGCGGGCTGACTTACTCGCCGTGGCGAGCAAACAATGCTCTCTGTCACGATACAGCTCGCCGTGGCGAGCAGGTTACGCGTCGTGGCGAGTCGTAACAGACTTCTGTCGGGAAGAACGATTTTTCACCCCAAAAACCCAATTTTTATCTACCCAAACCCCAAATTTGATTGAGAACTCAACCTGTGATAATTCTACAACCTGAACATCGATTATACACGAATTCAATGGATTTTCTACTCTATTAAGAACCAATTCCTACCACAAAACCTAATTCCCAAATTCACAAACAACAACAACTACTACATGATAAATTCAATTTCAGAATTATATAACCTAAGATTAGAGAATGATAGTCCCACCCTTACCTTAGATTAGGTGATTACAAGATTCTACAAGCTATCCCTTCTCTTGGTTCTCCTCTTCTCTCCCAAAAGCTTGTTAAACCTAAACTTGTCTGACTCCTAGTTTTTTTTATATTTCTTAACCTCAACAGATTTCTAATTAACTCCACTTATTTCCAATTAATTCTAATTCAGCCCCCTTCAAGTCTAATTATTTCTAATTTCCAACCTATCCTACTAAATAATAAAATAAAGCCACTTAATAAAATATTAATACACAACAACATGTCACTTATCAACATAAATCATATAAGTCATATAAAGGACTCTAAACTCAACCAAAATAATCAAATAAATAAATAGGGCGTTACAACTCTCCCCAACTTATAAAATATTCGTCCTCAAAATGTACCTCAAGCAAACAACTCTGGATATATTTCCAGCATCTTACTTTCCAACTCCCACGTCAAACTTTCACCAGTCGCTCCTCCCCAAACGACTTTCACAAGAGGTATCTCATTGCCTCTTAACCTCTTCACTTCGCGACCTTCAATCCTCACTGGTAAGGTCTCAACCGTAAGGTTATCTCTAACTTGTACCTCATCCCTTGGAATCACATGAGATGGATCCGAAACATACTTCCGAAGTTGCGACACATGAAACACATCATGCAAATTCGAAAGATGCGGTGGTAAACCCACTCTATACGCCACTGTTCCAATTCTTTCTGATATCTGATACGGACCAATAAACCTCGGAGTCAATTTCTTTAACTTCAATGCACGTCCAACACGAGTCACATGAGTGACTCTCGGAAATACATGGTCTCCTTCCTGAAACTCAAGGTCTTTCCTACGCTTATCATGATAACTCTTTTGTCGACTTTACGACGCTTTCATCTTTTCTTGGATCAACTTAACCTTTTCTGTAGTCTGATGAACGATATCTGGTCCCAAAACTACACTTTCACCCAACTCAAACCAACACAACATAGTTCTGCACCTCTGACCATACAAAGCTACGAACGGTGCCATCCCAATACTAGAATGATAACTATTATTGTACGTAAATTCTATCAACGGTAGATGACTATCCCAAGTTCCACCTTGCTCAAGTACACAAACTCTCAACAAATCTTCCAATGACTGAATTGTTCTTTTCGACTGACCATCTGTCTGCGGATGATACGCCGAACTCAACCTCAACTTAGAACCCAACGCCTCTTGCAACCCCTTCCAAAATCTAGAAGTAAACCTTGGATCTCTATCTGACACAATGCTTGACGGAACACCATGTAGCTTCACAATCTCGCGAATGTAAATCTCCGCCAACTGAGATACAGGAAAACTGATGTTAATCGGAATGAAATGAGCCGACTTCGTCAATCTATCCACAATCACCCAAATTGTGTCATGCCTTCTTGGTGTATTCGGCAAACTTGTCACAAAATCCATGGATATACTATCCCATTTCCATTCTAGCACATCTAACAGTGTCAACAACCCAGCAGGTTTCTGATGCTCAACTTTTGACTTCTGACAAATCAAACATGAATATACAAATTGTGCCACATCACGTTTCAACCCAGACCACCAAAATAATTTCTTCAAATCATGATACATCTTTGTAGCTCCCGGATGAATACTCACGCTACTTCTGTGACTTTCCTCAAGAATCATCTTCTTCATCTCATCATTATCTGGAATACAAATTCTGTCTCGAAAACGCAACACTCCCTGATCATCAACTTTAAAGTCACTATCCTCAGTCCGATTATTTCCAACCATTAAGTCCACAAACTTTACATCCACTTTCTGCGCTTCTTTAATACTGTTCACAAATTCACTATCAATCTTCAACATACCCAACTTCACACTCTGAGGTGACAATTCGCAAACTAAACTCCGGTCTCTGAACTGTTCGAGTAGTTCCAACTCTTTAACCATCATAGCTGACATATGTAAAGTTTTCCTACTTAACGCATCTGCAACAACATTAGCTTTACCTGGATGATAATTCAACAGTAAAGGTTTACTTATTACTATGTTTGTAGTGTTCATTGGCTCTAACCTTATAAAGATTATGTTTTAACTATTTTTCCCTTTTCTTTGTATTTGTTTTTGTGTATGTTTGCTTGTTATTACTTGGAAAGGTGAAAGATGGATGCTCAAGCAGGAAATGAAGTAATAAATATGAAAAACGGTAAGTAATTTTGATTTTCTGCACATATGCGTCTGTTTTAGTTTGATTCTTTGCATATATGTGTATGTTTTGAGTTAACATGAGTAATGTCTGTATTTTGAATATGTATATACCTCTAATTGTGTTTAGTTGTAGAATTAGTTATGAAGAGCATAACTGAAGCTGGAGCTATGGAGGGTGTAATTGCAGCCTGTAACTTTTAATGTCTTGTAAAAGTGCTTTTAAAATTGGTGTATGCTTTGTAAAAATGTTTTTGAATAAATTTGGTTTATATGTAATTCTATGTATGTGAAATTTGCTTCGTAATCTTGTTTCTTATGATGAACATGTACATTGGTTTCTCAGGTATGGTTTATAATGTTGTAATTCTACTATTTTTTAACTAAATGTCATTTCAATGTATGTATTAACATATATACTTCTTTGTATTTTTTTGTCATGATTCTATTGTTGTTTATTCACTTAATGTTTTTTTTTAGGCAAAATAAAATTAGATTAAAATAAAGAGGAAGTACAAGACTGGGAGTGCATAGACTTGGCCCAATAAATCACAAAGAAACAACCTAAAGGGTATAAAACAAAACTCCAAACACCAACTACTACAGACAGTCCGGCGCACCCACGTGTGGATGCGAAACCGAAATGCAAAAAAAATGTAGAGCTAGTGTTTAGAGCATCTAGATAGGCGTATGAATCGTCTGCCAACACAGAAACGATTCAAGTTCTAACAACTCCCTAAACAACAAGTCATAAACGCCCTCTCGGACAAACCAATTAAATCGTTTTCCAGATCGAGGGATGGACAAACAATGGAACTCCACACAATTCATCAACGGTGCATGAAGCAACCGATACAGTTCTTAAGGTATGACAAACGACAACTACCGCCAATACGGAGCATCACGCACCTAGCCCTTTCGAGCAACATCAAACGAACAAGGACTTGTCGAATCTGACATCCAATAAATCTAACGTACTAATGATCAGAACTTTTGAATCCAGATCCTAAATCCAGTAAAAACCGAATAAAAGATTATCAAACAGATTCCGTAAGCCGGAACATAACTGCACCCGTCCTTAACTTCCCAAAACCAAACGAAAAACAAAAACAAACACATCAGTGACCAAGGCTACCATCACTGTAAAAGCAAGCACGAAGAGACCGGAGCTGTGGAAACAACACCAGAATACCTTAGAGATTTAACCAAAAAACAACCCTAACCTAGTACCAACGCAGAGGAAGCAAGATGCGCTTGAAAACCAGAAGAGCCCATCCAGATCGGCCCAGAGCGGAGCCACCAAACGGACAACCAGATCCCATCCATGAGAGGACAGACAACCAGATCAGACCAGAACAGAACCACCAAACGGCGGTGCACCACCATCCAACGAGGTCCGAAACAGTGACTATCCATCTAGAGAACCAACACAAAAACAAGACAGCTGCAAGAAACCACCCGCGACGGTGCCAGAAAGGAGACAACCTTTCGGGTAAGAGACCCATCCGGGTTTGAAGGTGGTGACGCGAAGCAAACAGGTTTGAAGGTATTGAATATGCATGCTTGATATGTCTGCTAAATATGATTATGGTGCAACTTCAATTGTTGAAACTGAAGCAGTTGCTGCCCTTTTGACAAGTGATGCTTGGAAGAAGGCAATTGCTAGATTTGTTATCCTTTCTAAGCTGTCATTTAAAGTAGTTGAATTTGATAGCTTCAAGGGCTTATGTAAACATTTTCAGCCTCATTTAAGTATCTCTTCTAGGAGGACAGTGGCTAGAGATTTTTAAAGATGTATCGAGATGAAAAATTAAAGTTAAAAGCTTATTTTAAATCTGACTGTAGTAGGCTAGGACTTACTACCTACCGCTGGTCTTTTATTCAAAGCTTTAGCTACATTTCCCTAACGGCCCACTTGATTGATAATGTATTGAAATACCAAAACACGATCATTATCTTTAGTTTAGTTCCAAACCACACGAGTGATACAATAGGTCGAAAAGTTGAAGAGTCACTGAGGGATTAGGGTCTTGGAATGTGTCTATAGTTATCGTTGATAGTGCATCATCCAATGATGTGGCTGCAGTTGTCAAAGATATTTTGGTCATACCAACTTCTAAAATAGCTTTAGAGAAAATTTTCAGCAAGAGAGTCAAGATGTTGGATACTTATAGAAGTGCCTTGAGTCTGAGAATTGCATAAGCTTTTATATGTTCTCAAAGCTGGTTGAAGCCAATACAAGAGTTTGAGGTTAATGATGGTGTTGTTTCAGGTGCCTTAAATTTCTTTCTCTATCATTTTTTATTTATTATTGTTGTTGATTGGTATTTAATATTTTTGGTTTTGATTTGATGACAGAAGTAAATAGAGGATCGACCATTTGATGTTGGGAAACAACTGTAGGTGTTGCGCCAATAACTCAATTGCGATCATCTGGTTGTGATTAAGTGAAATTATAATTATGTTTTGTAAGTAGATTACAACTTACTCTTATGTCTGTTAAATTTTAGTGTGGTTGATTATTTTTCCTAATTATGTTATAATCAATTCATATGCAGTTTGAATCCTTTTTTGGAGTCACATATGACTCGTACTACACAACATGTGTCTCTCTTTATTTTAGATTCATTTTGAAATGAATTCTAATTGCTTTCCTGGCTCCATGGTGAATTTGGACTATTTGTAATGTCCTTTCTGCTGGTTTCTTGTCTGTACAGTGTATATTGATTTCCCTAGCATGTTGCATAAGTAGTTGTTTGATCATGTAGCTTAGAATTGGTGATGAGTTTTTTTTTTCCTGTTAGATGCTTGCAATGGGAAATATTGAGGAGTAGTAGCAAAAGCTGAAAAGACCTTCTTTATATGAAAAAATGATGAGCTCTATTGCTAGTTGCTAGGTGCTATTCTGATTTGCATATAAAAACTTTATTTTTTGTTGTTTTATTTTTCCAGATGGAACTCAAGTTTCACCATATTGAAGTATCAGCAAGCTGCTGATTCCATTTTAATATTTAAATGTTTATGTTCAATATTTGGATGACTTTAATTTAATACTTAATATTTGTGACTTAAAACTTATTGGATGTGTTGTTGTAGTTTGTGTTGTGCTTTGAATTGATGCAAGCATATTACAATAGTATTAATGGCCTTGGACTCAAGTGGTGTTTTAAAGTTATTATGGAATGGCCTTAGATTAGCAACATCAATTTTATATTGAAATTTACTTTTATTTTAGCCTATGATATTTGATTAGCCCTCAAACAAATATGAATGGGAAATTAATCTCAACTTAGGCTAAATTTTTGAATTATTATGAACCTAAACCATAATTTATTTGTCCAGTGAAATGTAAAAAAAATTAATGGGATTTCAAATTGGCCCTTTTTATGAATTAACCGATTGAACCCACCCAATTATCTGTCTAAACTGATTAAACCAAAACCGACTAAACCGATATGTATTTTGGATGGAATTGGTCTTAGATATTGCAATTGTGGGTTAGTGTGGTTTCCGGTTTTGGGACCGATGTCCACCCCTACTCCGCAACACCTATGTCCCGATCTCCAATGAGATGTCTTGTGTGTTTGTCATTGGCTTTGGAGTCTTTAGCTTTGGAGGTGGATTCGGTCATCAATCCCTTTTGTAGAGGGTGAGGAGACAAAGAGAGGGCGAGGTAGCGTAGAAGAGAGGGGGATAATATGTAAGTGAAAATTCATTTTTCTTTGCTGATATTCATTTGAGGAGGAAGAAGATGAACAAATGATGAAATCCTAATTTCAATCTCCCCCTTTCCTATTTTTATAAATTTAAAATTAAAGAAATTAATATTAATGTATAAATTGATTTATAAAATGTTTGACAAATAATTAAATGCCACGTGTACAAGCTGATGTAGTCAGCAAGTGGCACATAGGCAAAATAGTGTCAAATCATGGAAATTGGGTGAAGAGTATTTTTAAAACAATTTATTTTTTGCAAGGGTATGTTTCAATTTTTTTTTGCAATGACCAAAACCTAAATACCCTATATTTCGGTGTCCTTTTCCATATTTTATCCTAAATTTAAAGAGAGACTAAAAACAAAATTTTAAAGAGGCTAATTTTAAAATCAAAGTAAATTTATGTTATTTTATTTATTATTAGTAGATGTTTATTTAATAAACAAATAAAACTTTAGTCAAATTTCATATGTGTTTGATATTTAGTCATAACATTTTTGTTTTAACTTTATAGATTTTTAATAATGTTCAGTCAAAAACATATGTAACCATTTAATGTTTAGTCAAAGTACATATGTATCTATTTAATATTTATTTAAAATACATATGTTTTATCTATCTATCTATCTATATAACTGTGTGTGCGCACATCTTATATTTTATTTTTTAATCAACTTTAGAAATCTCACACATCAAATCGCAAAATGTTAGCCAAATGTTATGTCACCCTCCTTCTTGTTGTGATAACATCTCTATGTAATGCTTCAAATGATGTCATGATTCAAGAAAACCAAACCATCCATATCAATGAGTTCGCCAATAGTATTAAAATCTTTATCGATTTTACTATAAATTCAAAATCGTTACACTTTGATTGTCGCCCTGGGGGATTGGGGAAGTTTGTAATACAACAAAGAAAAAGTCTTGAGTTGGTTGTTCATGATTATGAATTTGTGGCATGCAAAATAACTTGGGGTCATTTACAAGCGATTTTCAAACCGGATTTTGATCAAAATGGCAAAGTTCAACCCGGTTTTTGGATAATAAATATTGATGGTTTTTTCCATACTTTTGACCATGTCCACTATATAAGAAAGGCTTCTTGGTTTCCAACAAAAAATTAAGGAAATAAAAACTATTTGGGGACCAATCTCAATAATTTGATGCTAATATCATTTATATAATAATTTATTTATAATATTTCTTATTCCAATAGTCATATTAGCGAGTGGATTCACTTATCCTACTTTTTCCTTCGTTCATTGCTCTGTTTCCTCTTTTTTTTTTCTTCTTAGGGGAGGTAAGAGTGAGGAAGTTGTTGGGTTTGATTCTAGCAGAAATGAAATGATCTGCAATATATTTAACTAATTGATGGAGTTGCGAGCATGTGAGGTAAAATTTTCGAGTGACATAGATGGCTTGACGAGATGGAAATTTTTCGACAATAGATTGGAGTAAACATGTGAGGATTGTTGTGGTTTCTATTGCTAAATAAAGATGTTTTATTGAAGGACAATCTAAGCCGAATCCTAAGTATGGATTGATTAGAATCAGGCTCTGATAGTATGAGGATGGTGGAGAGGTTCGTGAGAAGGAAAAGGAAGATATGATGGTAAATATGGAAGATATGATGGTGGAGAGGAAGAGTTTGGTTGATGCGGTGGTGAGAATATGATTGGGTTGTATCTGGTTGGTGAGGAAGAGTTTGACTAATGTGGTGGTGAGAAGAAGATGATTGATCATTTTACAAGGGAGGAGAAGGGGTAATTTCTGTTGGTTCTGATAATTGGTGCTATTGCTAATAATTTACAGAATTTTAAGGCAACTGATTGTTAGATAAATTGATCGTATTTTAAGGAAATGTTGTTAGTTGTAGACTGACCGCATTTTAACCATTAAACCTATACAATTAAGATGATTATGAATTTAACCAAAATGAATAATAAAATTAAGAAGATTATGAATTTAACGGGTGTTAATTAATTTGTTTTATAGTATATTACTATTAGTTCTAGGATAAAATATTTGTACGCTTAAAAAAAGGGCTAAATTAAACCAGTGGTCCTTTAAGTTTGAGATTTGTAACATATTGATCATTTAAGTTTTTTTAGTCACACATAAGTCCTTTAAGTTTGAGGTTTGTAACATATTGGTCCTTTAAGTTATTTTGGTCACACATAAGTCCTTTAAGTTTGTAAACGGTTTCAGTTTAGTCCATTTGTTAACCAATCATTACAAAAAGGAAAATGTTAACTTGTACCCTGCACAAGTTAATGATTCAAATATAGAAAAAACTTATTGGAATGTGTGCATTGCATTTAATATTTAACTTTTTAATCATTTAAATGCACAAAATTTTAGAGAATGTTTCTTCTTTTAGGTTTTTTAACATGTGCCCTAAGGGCACAAATTAACATTACCCTTACAAAAATGATGATGTGACATTTAGTTTTAAACCCTATTATAAATTATAGGGTTAATTAAGTAAATGATCCCTATAAAATTCAGAATTTTGTTTTTAGTCCCTACAAAATAAAATCATACTTTTTAGGCCCTGTGACATTTTTATTTAGCATTTCAAAGACCAAAAATGTTGACAATTTTTTTTTACAGAAACTAAAAATGTTGAGGGAAAATTTTACAGGGACTAAAAAGTGCGATTTTATTTTATAGGGGTTAAAAATGAAATTTTGAATATTTATAGGGACCATTTACTTAATTAACCCTAAATTATATAAATATAAAACAACACAAAATAAAATTAAAATGAGTGGAAAATTATTAAAATAGATAAAATATGATTATTTAAAAAATGACTTTCATATTCTAAGTTATAAAATTAAAAAAAAAATATTTAAATTTAATCATCATTGACATTTAAATCACAAATAAATGATTTTTTTTAAATGGTTTTTTAAAATTAGTAGATATCGTAAAAATATTTATTTATGTTAAAATATATTAAATTGTAGTGCGTATTTAATTACTAAGGGATGAAGTTGTAATTCAAGCATCTCATGGGAAATGGGAGTATAAGTATTATTTTTCAAGGGAGGAAAGTGTATATTTTAATTTAAGAGGGGATAAGAGTGTAATTCAAGCTTCTTTTAGGGGAGAGGAGTGTAATTTACTCTAAAGTATTAGATGCTTACACATATTTGAGAGAACAACAAATTGACATGCTGAATTGTTATGCTAGCCTATCACTGTTCACTACTCATGTGTAGGGGTGGGCATAGGGTCGGTCCGGTTCGGGTCCAAACCCTCGAACCGAACAAACCCACGGGTTACATATACAAACCCAAACATAACTATTATAAACTTCGGGTTTTTCGGGTTACCGGGTTCGTCGGATCAGTTTTCGAGTTAGACAATACTACTATTTCAATTTTTTTGCCCAATTCACTTTTTTCCCTCTTCTTCTATACTGCTTTTATGATTTATTTTTTGAATGAATGATTTAAAGTTTAAATAACAGAGTCAACGAATTAAACATTGATTCGATTCACAGGTTCATGCTTTTACGGTTCAGATTCAAAATCTCTTCAAGTTCCACACACATCCGCATAAAAAGATCTAAAATTTCAATTCCTTAAAAACTAGATCTAAACAATTTAATCACAAAACTCCCAAATCTGAAGAAAATGAAAGAAGATAGCGATTAAAAAGAAGAAGAGCATATATTGTGGGAGTTTTTGAACTAAAATGTTGAGCTTTTATTAAAACAATGTAAAATTGGCCCCTAGCAAACAAATGAAAGGGCATCCTCCTTGTAACTAATCAAATCTAAAAAATTGGACTCCTAATAATTTTAGATTTATATAACTTTAACATACTTATACTACATAATTTCTTATTTGGTCCATTGACTTTTGTTAACAAACTTTGGCTCAATGTCTGCAGTTCAAATTTCACTATCTACTCATTTTGATTTTTAATTTGTAATATTAAAATATAAATGACAAAAAAAATGAACAAGCCGGGACTTGAACACACGTACCTTAAAACTTTCAAAAGCTTCAAAAGCTACTACGTTATACACTAAATCATGTCAACTAAATTTACACGTTGTATTAATATTAATAGATTAACGACTGGGCTATAAAATACTAAAAATTTGGGCCAAAAAAATGTGAGGCCGACACCAGAGAGCTGGTTGCACTCCCTTTGAACCGGACCTGGTAATTGACTCTAAGTGACTAATTTTAGGGGGTATTTTGCGTGTTAATTCTTATCATGTTTACTTAGTTTTTCTGCCATGAGTTAATTTGACACGGTGTAACCATTAATCTATCATGTAAGCATTGTCTCATAGTGTAAGCATTAATATGTGTATGTCATGTGTTAAAGTACCTTAAAGTATCATAAACATTATGAAAAAAATATTATGTCATGGCAAAGTATTGTGTTTAGTTCATATTATTAATAAATTACACTTTTATATGGTGGGGATGAAAGAAGTTATGGTCGCAAAATCTGATTCAATGAAACTAGAAGCATGCAACACTATCTATGAAGCGATGGATATGAAAAATATGAAGAATTGATTTATCTTCTATTCAAGAACTACATCATATTGTTGACTCTTTTTATTGCAAATATATGCGTGTGTGTTTTTTATATAAAAGAAAAATCTCCCAAGAGAACACATGAAAATTTGTTTGTCACAAAGACCAATTTACTTGATTATTATCAATTTTAGGGGGTGTTTCGCACATAAGTATAATATTTCAAGTGGATATTTGGTCATAACCGCTTAAAAAAATTGATAAAAAAGCAAATACCCCCTATGATTTGTCAGGCCACGTGGCTGTGCCACATCATGTTGACTAACAGAGAAAACTATCAGAGGGGATTAATTGACTAACGTTTGACAATTTCAAAAGATTTTTGCCTATTCTTAAATTTCAGAAGGTAATTGCAAGATATTACAATTTTATTGAGTATTTTCCTGTTTTCTCAAAAAAAATACTCCCTTCGTCTCATAATTATTGTCTTTTTAGCAGTTTTTCTTTTTCTCAAAATAATTGTCACTTTACAATACCAATGCAGCAATTATTTTCTTTTTCAATTATTATACCTTTATTTATTAAGTTTCATCCAACTTAATAACTCCACTAACTACAATTAATAAGAGTGTTTTAGTAAATGCTACTAATTTTACCATTGAAATTAACATAATTAATCATTTCCTTAATAATCATGCACAAACCTTAAACGACTAATATTGTTAGACGGAGGAGTAAAATATTACTCCCTCCGTCCTTTAATACTTGACATAGTTGACTTTATTACGCATGTCAATGCATAGTTTTGAGTTTAAATATCTTGAATAATATATTAGAAAAAATTATGAAAATTTGATATTTTGAAAATACTCATTGAGACAAATCCAACGACATCTTCTATGATATTATTTATCTTTGTATATTAATAAAAAATTATGGTCAAACTAATTAGGTTTTGCAGCGGGGGTAATATAAGTAAGTAGATTTCCACAACATTTGGTACCACTTACTAGGAAGGATCCAACAAGAACAATCCCACGTAAGCCAAACAACTTTCACAACTAAATTCACATACGCGTAACAAAACTTTAAACTCTTCTAGACCCTTCTTCTATGGGACCCAAAAACTCAGACACAATCCCAACCATCCATTCCATCTCACTCTTAATCCAACCACTATAACAAACTTGGCGTGTTACAATTACTACTTCTCTTCTCTCATTCATTCGGATCTACAACACTAGGGTTTGTTTTGTTTCGATCTGTACAATACAAGGATGTTTGGAAGAGCACCGAAGAAAAGTGATAGTACGAGGTACTATGAAATCTTAGGCGTATCTAAAACTGCTTCTCAAGATGATTTGAAGAAAGCTTATAAAAAAGCTGCTATTAAGAATCATCCTGATAAGGGTGGTGATCCCGAGAAGGTTTGTTTTCTTTTATTTGATAATTTTAATTTATTTTATTGTTGATTTGATTCATTATTGTTATGTGTTTGGATGATTAATTGATTGATTGTTTGATTTCTTGATTTTGAATTGTTTGATTTTGATTTTGGATGTATATTATACTAGAATGTTTTGGTGAATGATTTAGGGTTATGATTTGTAGAATTTTTTTAGGTGTAGTGTGGTTGATTTATGCTTTTCTTTTGATAATTCGTGATTGTTCAGAAATTTGATTGGATTGTGTATAGTCGAAAATTCCTTGTTTTTTTTTTCTTTCCTTTCATGGCGTAATTTGATCATGTAGCCAACCCGACTTAGTGGGAATGGGATAACGCTTGATTGATGTTGTAGTTGTTTTTAGAGAAGTGTTTATCTTGATAAGTGCTTATGTATAAGCTATGGGTTCGTTTGGATTGTCTTATTTGAGCTTATGCAAAATATCTTAGGCAAGTAAATAAACTTTTATGTATTATTCATAAGCCTGTCAAGGTAGTTTATGAAAAAGCAGCTTATGAAGATACAAATTTTGTTAGTGAGAACTTATGAATTAACCTAAAAACTTATTTATTTGCACAAGTCGTTTTTCATATGCTATAAAATAAGCCAATCCAAACGGGCCCTATGTCTATAACAAAAGATAAAATAAAGTGGCATTATTTTCCCATAAAATAAGAAGCATTCATAAGCTATATTGGGGATCTTTTGGAAATAAGCTGAAACCTACTTAAAATATGTCATAAGCTGTTTCCTTAAGTTCTCGGAAACAGTCTCACATGTTCTCACAAATGCTTATGAGTTATGTCTGTAACAAGCTCTAATAAGTCAATCATAACAGGTTCATGGTGTTGTTATTGTTAGGTGAGGTTTTTATTGAATCGGTATATTTAAGTTTAATTTTTTTTTTTGTGGGTTTGTAGTTCAAAGAGCTAGCACAAGCTTATGAGGTTTTGAGTGATCCTGAGAAGCGTGAGATTTATGATACATATGGTGAGGATGCTCTTAAGGAAGGAATGGGTGGTGGAGGTGGTGGTGGCCATGACCCATTTGACATCTTCTCGTCTTTCTTTGGTGAGAATTCCTATTGTGTTATTTAGTTTGGTCTTAATCTATTTCTGTGTGGTTTGATTATCTAAAGGATTTTTGACTTGTATGAACAGGTGGTGGTGGTGGTGGTAGTAGCCGAGGACGGAGGCAGAGACGTGGAGAAGATGTGGTTCATCCTCTCAAGGTCTCTTTGGAGGACCTTTACCTTGGGACATCTAAGAAGCTTTCTCTCTCGAGAAATGTCTTGTGCTCAAAGTGCAGTGGGTAGGTATCATAAGAGTTTTGGTTTGGAATTTTTTGATCAGTTTTAATGTGCGAGGTTCTTCTTTTTTTTCCAGTGAATTTTTTATGGATGAAATGATAAACAATCATTTTTCACCCTGGAATGTGAGGCATTCTCACTATAGTCCTAGAATGTATCAAAATACAAACACATCCCAAATGTCTTTTTGTTTGTAAACACATTTGGTGACTGTGTTTTAATAGTTTTGTTGAGCCGAAACTGTAGGGCAGTGATTGAAATGAGAGAGGCCTTGAGTGGGAATACCCAATTCCATAGATACATTATCATATATAGATAGATAGATATTGAAGCTCTTTTCCCAGCAACAACAAGATGGTCAGAACTTGAAGGTGCCGCCACACCCTTTTCACCAAAGGGTCTTGCTTTGGTATCTCAGATTCTATCTTCGTCTTTCTTCTCTTTTTCATTTTTCTCTCCGTCCCTTCAAATGAATTGGGTTTATTTTCTTTCCCACAGTGACAGATCTTTCCAAATTTACACTTGATATGAGCCTTACACCCATCTGATTTTCAATTGTTATAGTTATGTACACTTATATTTTTCATGGTTTTCTAGTTTTTTCTTTTCTTTTTCTTTCCAGTGTCGGAGTATTTTTTTGCACTGATTTTGTTTTGGACCGGGAAACACTTGTTTGTTGTTTTCTTGTTGAAGATTCAGTGCTTACAGAAAAAGCTTGATTATAGATAGCTACTTCTTGTTTCTGATAAATATGTTTTCCTTGACAAAGAAGGATCTCTGTTTTCAGAAATATAGTAGATTTATGTAATTGGGCAGCGGCCAGACAACCGTAGAGATGGAATCCACAGATGCTGAGTTTTTCTGTCTCACCATTCTACTAATTCCATCTCACATTTTCTTATGTTTTAATTTCTAGTTATGTTACCCAAAATTTAACCAACTGAAGACACATATGATGAACAAATTACTAACAAAATGCACATTTAGGCCTGTTTTTGAAAGTTTGGTATATTCAAATTTGAAGGACTATGTTGACAGCGCATCACTCATTTAAGGATCAAAATGACTGTTTACCCAATTTTTTATGATGTAGTGTTTGATTTTTTTTGTTTTTTGAAGATGGTGTTTGGAACACAATTATATCTAACAATCTAGTTCAATTATAAGCAAGATATTTTTTTTGGGTTGCATAAATGTTTCTCAATTCATAGACACGATTACTTACATTTGCTATTTGTAATTATTTACAGCAAAGGTTCTAAATCTGGGGCTTCCATGAAATGTGCTGGTTGTCAAGGAACTGGTATGAAGGTCTCTATTAGACACCTTGGTCCATCAATGATTCAGCAAATGCAGCATCCTTGCAATGAGTGTAAGGGTACTGGTGAAACTATCAATGATAAAGACCGCTGTCCACAGTGCAAGGGAGAGAAGGTTGTACAAGAGAAGAAAGTACTTGAAGTTCATGTCGAGAAAGGAATGCAGAACAGTCAGAAGATTACATTCCCTGGTGAAGCTGATGAAGCAGTACGTTTGAGAACCTTAGTAAAATTGACATTAGATTTTAAAAATTATATAGAATTTATAATGACTTGAGTTATTTGTGTTTTGCAGCCAGACACAGTTACTGGGGATATTGTATTTGTACTTCAGCAGAAAGAACATCCCAAGTTCAAAAGAAAGAGTGAAGACCTTTTTGTAGAGCACACACTGTCTCTTACCGAGGCTTTGTGTGGTTTCCAATTTGTGCTTACTCACTTGGATGGTCGCCAACTTCTTATCAAATCAAACCCCGGAGAAGTTGTCAAGCCTGGTATGTAAATGATTCACATCTAGCATGTTACCCTCAGTTTTGCTTTCTGGTTAGAATGTCAATTTTCAGCGCTCTTAAAAAGCGGATATAGTGTTGTCGAATAGCAGCTATAGCAACATTATAGCAATGTAGCATAGTGGAATTCAAACAAATTGCTATTTTCTCCAATGCTCAATTGACAACACATGGTTTGTTAAAAGATTTGTAATTTTTGGTGGTTATACATGCAGATTCATACAAGGCTATTAACGACGAGGGAATGCCAATGTACCAGAGGCCATTTATGAAGGGCAAGCTTTACATTCACTTCACTGTGGAATTCCCCGACACCCTAAGTCTTGATCAGGTGAAAGGTTTGGAGGCTGTTCTTCCAGCTAAACCTTCATCACAGTTGACAGACATGGAGATCGACGAGTGTGAGGAAACTACACTTCATGATGTCAATATGGAAGAGGAGAATAGGAGGAAACAGCAGCAACAACAACAGGAAGCATATGATGAAGATGATGATATGCCTGGTGGGGCACAGAGGGTACAATGCGCCCAGCAGTAGAATCTGAAAAAATGATGGTGATGAAATGATAATGTTTACTGTTTTTTAACCATAGTGTGGACAGAACCTATGTAGTGATTGGTTCTATGGTTGAGAGTGTGAACACTTTACTGCTTTCTATATTTATTGTCGATGGGATAACTTCCATTCTGACATCCAAAATACTTCTTATGTTTTGGTATTTTTGAAACATCTATATCTTGGCTTTTGAGATATTATAGCTCATTTTCCCAGTGTGCTCCTTTATGATGATGATTGAACTAATAAAAAATGGGGACAAAGGAAAAGAAAAAAAAACTTAACATGCACGATTATTGCTAAGAAACCATAAGGATTTCAATTGTAAAGACTGACTGCTATTTTTACTTTCCTCAACCTTTTCTGTTCAAGAGGAAAATCGGGTATGTCTGTTTAATGAAAAAGAAAGATTTGATTGATATATTCTGATGTCTTGATTGACATTGACGGCTTCACAATACTGTTATTCCCATCCTACAATATGTTAATTACGAGTGTGGTCTATTGTTCCATGTTACTAAACATCCCAGTTTCTATATTTCCCTAATGCTAACAAACTCACGAAGTTATAGTATGTAAGTATAATGTAACAGTAACAATTACACACATGCAGCACTTGTATACCATTGGCGCTCATTACTTCCTTTCAACTTCGAGGGTTGACAATTTTATGTGCATTCCCATAAATATTTGGGTTGGGAATCTGTGTTCTCATATTTTTCTAGAGTTTTTTTCAAGAATCCAAACTAACCCACCGAAAATGACACCAGGAGAATCGAACTTGAGACTTTCCGAGGAGCACACTCTAAAGTCCATAGTTAACACCATCAGACCAATCTTCTACATTGTATTTTTCTGAGTTTAAAAATGGAAATCTTAGATGTAAAAGATTCTCAACCAAAAGGTAATTTTCAGATTCTCAAGCAGGACTCATCTTTGTTTTCAAAATTTTAAATTTTAATTGGACAGGGTTTACTCTTTCCATGTTCTTTTATTTGTTTACTTCCAAGTCCACAAATGCAATTGCATTTTGGGTGTGCAACTTTTCTTTGTTGGATGTGGGTCTTGTCATACCCCAATTTTTGACCTAACATCCTACATTCATACACCCTCTGATCCGGAATATTCTCTGACTTTTCAAAGAAAATTCGGCAGAAAGGTATTTTAAAATACCTCATTTTTGTTCCGATTCG
>Ga0228711_1004625_pt1 | contig 21100 bp, 11 predicted proteins | sample MedpolnodulmetaG_2_FD_177996 | JGI IMG/M metagenome (GOLD analysis project Ga0228711, IMG submission 177996) | Root nodule microbial communities from Medicago polymorpha collected in Santa Monica, California, United States - brown nodules | ecosystem: Host-associated > Plants > Roots > Nodule... | reverse complement strand
TATATATATATATATATATATATATATATATATATATCAATCAATGCATGTCAATCACACGTGCTTTGGAACGTGTAACGGTAAATCAAACATACACTTAAAAGGTTCTACTTAATCCTGTCATTGGATGATTGCATTGAAGACAGAAAGATGAATGGTTTGTAGTTCGAAAAAATAACAAAATAATAAGGAACCAATCCACAAAAGTTCAAGATATATTTTACATAGAAACTTTTTAAGGTAATATTTCAAACCACAATCATAAACACATGGATATTGGCCTTGCAATGTTAATTTCTGTAGAATGCATCAGCAGAGAGGATTCATCTCAAGTTTTATTGTTGATGTCCCTTTAAGTAAAGCTGATCATTTGATTTCACAAGATGAGATGAAATAGTGGAACTGGATCCATCAAGGATGATTGCTCATTCATTGGACAAGCTCAAATTTTGGAAGAATGAATTCAAGTTCAAACGCGACAAGTTTTATTTGTAGATAATTATAAATTCAACAATCACATCACTTTGCAATATCAGTCCTATATCCCAATCATAACTACATTAGCTATACAAACAAGTTCATTATATTTAATGCATTAGAGATGAATCTAGCACCACTAACTAGAAATTATTCATATTTAGCGTGATTAATGTGTACCAGTATATTTTGCGGTATCTAATTTATGTTAAACACACGCATTTATCACAGCAGAAATTTATAACCAGCAGAACAAAGTTTACGTCCCATGAACTCTAACCTGATTATTTGATGCATGTTCATGTATTCTGTTGTTAGGCTTCATGTTCAAATCAATCAATTTATTTTCCATCTTAGAATTCCCATCAGCATTAGGTTCTGAAGTTGGAACCGGAGGCATCCTATGATTTTGTTGCTTCTCTCCCATTTTTTGTTTAGGAAGTGGACTTTGTCCTCTTTTAATATCACCTGGATCTAGAGGTTGTGAAGCCGGGTTGTCTGCATTACTAGGTTTATCGCCTGGAAACTATGAAACAAAGAGGTATTATACATACATTTGAAGGTATGAAGAAGAAAAATTCAAGAGAGTACACGATGAAACTGTGAAACGATGTCACTATAATCCCTGAACGTATCAAAATTTCAAAAACAACTCCGAGAGTGACTAGTAAAAGATACATCTGAGGACCAAACTGACTAATCAAATAAGCATACACGGACCGAACTGACTAATAAAAGACACATTCAGGTATACTTTTATAATAATTTTGATACATTGAGGGACTGTAGTGACTGCCTCACAAATTCAAGGATTAAAATTACTATAATCAATTCAAGACTAATTCATTTTGGATAAAGGATAGACACACCTCAACTCTTTGCCTAAAGAGAAGATATCTTCCATGCGTTCTTTTACCACCAACATGAACTATCATATCACATTGCAAACAAAGGGAACTTCCATCTGTTTCGCAATAGAAGAAAGCTGCAACGAGATTGAGAAAAACAAATTCATAAGCAACGAAAAACATCAGAAGAACAACACTACAAGGATCAAAAGAAGAAACTTCTTACCAGGTGCATTCTCACATATGTCGCACCGCGGCACGTCACTCGGACTTGCAAGACCAACCCTAACATGTCTACTAGCTAACTTATTGCACATATGAACCTGCAATTTCCAAAAGTTACAGACTTTGAACCATTAGTTGAAAGACATTGACCAGGAAAATCAATCAAATTCAAATACCAGATTAAACTTAAAACAAACTTAGATTTTTTTTAAATCAATTTCGACATGGAGAAATTATTCAATAATGACAATTTTAGCTTATAAGGTCAAACTCTTACAGCTAAGCGGACACCTTAGATTTCGAATTTACACAAGTCCACAAAAAATATCAAATCAAATCGAATTATATTTATGAATTATGAAACTAAATTGCAAGTGGTCCAATCTTTAACCTATTCCCACATAAATGGACTTCTCCAAATTAAGCAAGATTCTAAATTTCAATATTGCGACATTAACAATGAAACATTACACTTACAAAAAAGATCCAATTATTAAAAAAAATAAAAAAATCATGGTCAATGATTAACATGAAATTGAATAGTAATTATAAGAAATCAAATCAAAGATTAAACTTTAAAGATAAGCTACCTTCTCATCACAAGCACGACAGAGTGCAGCCTCATCAGCAGCACAGAAAACTATAGCGGCAGCGCTCTCACAAGCATCACAAAGCGTTCGCATAATTGAACTCTCTTAACTTTCATTGCTTCATTTTCAATCAAAAAAATAGAAACATAGTTGAAAAGTCAGATACAAAACAAGAAAAAAAACCACCTGAATTATCTACTTTAAAATAATAATAAAAAATAGATAAGAAACAAAAATAAAAAAAAAAAAAAAAAAAAAAAACAAAAAAAATTAAATAATTAAAAAAAAAAAAAAAAATTAAAAAAAAAAAAAAAAAAAAAAAAAAAGACAGATATTCACCAAATCCATGTGGGTTTGTTTTTTATAAAAAAAATGATGTTGGGTTGTGATGAAGTTTGATGAAGATGGAGGTGGTTGATGATGGAAAGTTATAGGATTTTGAAGGAGTTTGAGGGGACCTTTTGGTTTGGGTTGAAGGGTTTTTTTTTCTTTTGATTTCTGAGAAGTGAGAAAGCTTTGGAGAGACACAAACACAAATAATAATAATAATAATAAATGAATATGAGAGAGGAGAGAGAGTATTGTTTGTTGAATGTTGTGTTGTGTTGTCAACTATGATGTTACTTGGTAGCCACAAGTTCAAAGCCAATGTGGGGTTGACACTAACTCTTCATTCATTCTCACCCACTACTTCACTTATCTCACATGGGACCCATTTTCATATATTTTTGTTTGTTTACTTGTTTCTTGTCCACCCTAAATATTTGCCTTTTAGTGCATGCCCCTCCCTCCCTCTCTCTCTAACCACTCAAATAAATATGAGATCTTTTTACTTCATTTTACTAAATTGGGGATGGAATTTGGATCCTTTCTTTTTATTTTTCTCTTCATCTTACTTTCAACTCTCTGTTAATTTTGTAAAATTACTAAATAAAATCATTTTATAATGAAAAAAGAGTAAGATTTAGAGAGAATTGGAGAAAAATGGAATGAGAGGATCCAATTAGAATTGGATCGTCTTTTCTCATATTCTCTACATCATTTTATTTAATACTGCTCTCTCTATCTCTCTTGATAATTTTGTTATTTTTTAAAGAACAATGAGATTAAGAGATATAAAATTACCAAAGATGTAGAGAATAATGTAAGAAATTTCAAGTATACTACATTTACCTTTCTTCTTAAATGTACATTTTTTCTTTAAAAAATTAATTCGCATGTATATATATATATATCAGTTCTTATGTTGTCGGTACTTAGTTTTCACTGTCGTTTAATGGTGACTAATCTTTGTTGGGGAGTCTAGAGGACACACAAAGTAAGTTCTTTTATTCCAATCAGATTTTTTCATGTGTAGGAGTCAATGATCAAACCTTTGACCATCTAATTAAAGAGCCCAAATTCTTTACCACATAGACCAATTTATTGTTGGTAACAAAATAAAAATATCTTAAGTTGTCAATTAATTGTAATAATAAAAATCATAAAAAGTATTTATCTTTCCCCTCAAAAAATATGATTAGTTTTAATTTGTTGACAATATAATTTTGTTACATTACAATGTATTAAAATTAAACTCTTTTTCTTCATTATAGCTAATTAGCTAAAAACACTTTTATAAAAAAATTATTAGTATATTAAATGATTTAGAAGTGGCTATTTTTTTCTCCACGAGTTCTGTATTTTGTTACGAAAACCGTAGTTGGTAATTCAACTTGACTTTTCTCACCAACTAATTATAATTCTACTAAATCAACTTTAAAATTATATTTAAATAAAGATTGGATGACTAATATTCTCCACTTTATTCATATAAAAAAGGATGAATAATTTTTTGGATTGTAAACGAAGTGACTAAAATTTGTACGTACACAGCTGTGAGATCTTGTGTAGCTTAATAATATTGATATTGTTGGTTGAGTTAAAATTTAAAGACAAAGACTAATTTTTTTTTTGTTAAAAAGTTTATTGGTTAGAATTTCATTTTTTAAAGATAAATAAGTAAATGTTTCATATCCCAATCCAATGTATATAATATATGATATCCCTACTAACCGAGCTAATTTTTTATTGCTCATTCTATCAACTTTAAAATTTATTTTAAAATAAGTGTTATCTATTCTTTATCTAACAATGTAGATCTATAAATGCAGAATATGTGGATGATGAAAAATATCCAAATGTGACTCACTCTATTGAAAATCCTAAAAATTCTTGGACACCATTGACACGTGTCCTTTATGATTATTATTTAATTATCTTATGAAAAAGAAGATTAATGATTCAACTTGCTTATCTCCCAACTTCCCTTTTGGGATTTTGTCAAAAATAATTTTCCTTTTTAGCGAAACAAAATATTGCAAATATTTTCTCGTGCAATAAATTATATGCAGTTTAGAGGGCTTGGTGGATTTGGATTGATATCTATGGTAGTGAAGGGTGACGTGTGAAAGACTCAACATTTTTAATTAATTTTCCATAGTTGAGCAAAAAAACAAATTAAATACAGTATAGATTGCTGTTCACGGGTCCATAAATAGGAGGACATTAATAATAATAAATCCACAATTACTGTGGCTCCTAGAAAGAATTATGTTCAGCTTGTCTTCGACACCTCTAAAGTAGTTCTTGTACATCATTTTATGCATAGAGAAGGCTCACACGTTTTGGAAGCTACCAGTTTAACACGAGATTTGGATTATGATTTTTCAAGAGAACATGTAGTTAGGCAGTCAGTTAAATTTTCTCTGTCTTATTTTATTTTACTCTCTAATTAACAGTATATGTAACACTTGTAAAAAAAAAACAGTATATACTACAATACTTATAAGGTATTATTTTCTATTTAATATTTATGATAATAAACTATTATGTTATTGAATAATTTTTTGTAGTATACAATTTTTGATAGATAACAAATTATTTTAGTATTTTAGATAACTTGTATTTGAGACAGAAAATTATATTTTAATTTAGTGAAATACAATAATTTAAGTTTTTGTTCTACCACTTACCCCTAGTTTGTTTTGATCCTTAAAACAATTTTACAATCAAACATCGTAAAACTTTTTTTTTTAGCAAAACTTGCCATATACTATTATTTATCTTTTAATAGATAAATGCACCTTAAATATCAATTAAAGTATATTAGCATAATATACACAATCAATACACCTTCACATAGCTTTATCCTTATCCTTATCAACGTGCTTATCTGAAAAGAAACAAAACTAAAAACTATAAGATAAGATGACATCTCGACGAGTTCTTTAAGTACATATATTCGGAATAATGTTTCACAATTGGTAAAAAAAAAGAAGACAATTTTGTAGAAGCAGCAAAGTTTTGGTCGGCAGCAAATTTCATCGGCCATTCCCTCATGCGGAAAAGATTCAAAACGATGAAAAAAAAAGAAGACAAATACACATCATGTGAACAAGAAATACAAATAGAACAATCTCACGATTTCTTATTATTTTAAGCATCACATAATACAAATACAGTACAGCTTTTCTTTGGACCACTATCCCCTAATTAAACCAAGATTAACAATTTTGCTCCATAATTTATAAGCTAGTCCCATAATTTATTTTGATTGTATTGACTTTATTATTATTACAAATGAAATGGTATAAGTATATTTCTTTAAAAAAAAACAATTTTATTTCATCCGTCTTAAAATAATTGTATATTTTAAGATTTTTTCTCTATTTTAAAATAATTGTCACTTTAGAATATCAATGTAGTATTTTTTTTCCACTATTATACTTTTATTTGTTGAATTTCATCCAACTTAACTACTTGACTAATCATAATTAATAAGAATATTTTAATAAATATTACTAATTTTATCATTAAGATCAACACAATTAATTTTTTTCAAAAAAAAATCGTGCACAAACCTTAAACAACTATTATTTTGAGACAGAGGCGGCAGTACATTCTTAATTACCCTCCAACATATCGTCTTGTTTGTTCTATTTTAATTAGCAAACTTTTTTTTATCTTATATTACAAAAAAAAAAAAGGAAGTAAATTTAATGTTATTCACTTATGCATTTTAAAACGTGAAGTTCATCATGTTCATGCTCAAACTTTCCATCATAACATTCTCCATGAATCCACACTTGGAATTGGAAGTTGATCGGTTATGGTTTCTTCTAGGCTTGAAAGAGGCAAAGCATGAAGAAACATGAATGATTGGAATATTCTCACAGTTGCTTAGCTCAATCATGTAGCCATTAGGTTCAAGGAAAATCACTTGATCCACCTTGAATCCTTCATCCTCTACCAAAGCTGTAACAAACCTCATCCCCTTTTCTTCTAATCTATTCTTAACAAGTTCAACGTTCGACACTGCACAAAACTATATTGTAGAAAATTTATGTCTAGTATAGCAATCATCAATTGTAATCCCTGGTACTGTGGCTATATAATTTGTTTGATAGACAAATGTTTTTATTTTTTTAAGAATGAGAGTTTGAACTATGGACCTCATTCTCAAATTAAACGTCTCATTTAAGCCGTTTGACCTACGTTTGAGCCCATCCTCATGCAACAAAATTTAACAGGGTGTATTCAATTGCGAGAATCTCTTGTAAGAGTAAAAATAGCAATCATGAATTATGAATCTTGTGACCATTTGATGAAGACAAATGCTAATAACGGAGTCCAGATTTACCAGGGTCTTTTACATTCACACGGCTATTAGTTGAGTGTCGTCTAATTTTAACCAGACAATTTACTAAGCATAATAAATTGAGTTTAAAAAAATTAAAACAATATCTAATGCTTGAAATCTATCTAGGTCGTTTAAATCAAGATTGGACGAATGCATAAACGGTAAACCTTTCTACAATCGATTTTTGAGTCCCTTCGTACAAAAAACAATCATCTTTCAATAAAAACTAAGTAGCTATAACATCTTATAATATAACAAACTAAATAAAGATTTAAATATGTTTTTAATCCTCCAAAAACATACACTTCTGCTTAATGTCTTATATATTATTTCTTTCATCGTTGTACCAAAAAAAATTATTTCTTTTATCGATCAATAATATTTCAAAATGAATCCTTTTACTCTCATTTTAAATCTACGTTTTAATATTTGGATTAAATATATTTTTGATCCCTATAAATATTCTAACTTTTCATTTTAGTCTCTATAAATTTTCTTCGACTTTTAGTCCCCTAAAATTTTTTTCGTTTACACTTTTGGTCATTGCTTTTAAGTCATTCATGTTTGAATTAGCTGTTATTTTACACTGTTAGAAAAAGCAAAATTAGCGAGGGAAATTAGTGACGGAAAAACTGAAATTTCTCACAAATTCTTTGTTCACAAAATTTTGTGACTGAATTAGAGAGGTATTTCACGTTTTCCCTCACTAAATATCTCTCACTAATTTTTGTTTTTTTTAGTAGTGTTACTCATATTTATCCAAGCACTGTTACTTTGTCCACCCTCCTCTCTTGTCGTGTGCCCTACCAAATTTCCAAAATACCTCCATTTGGATTATATAATGCTAACTAAGAAACTTCTCTCATTTTCAACCATTAGGTTTTTCACTAAATTTTCCCTCTCACCACCCAAAATCCGAACTTCCCAAAAATCCGAACTTCCCACATTGTATAATTCTTGAAGGTTTTTTTCTCCAAATCATGACATTTCAAGCCTTTTTAAACATCAAACACAAGAAAATGTCACATTCCATCGATTTATTGTTGTTTGATTAATATAATTTTCCTGGGGTCTAAACATGTTCAAATTATATAATATTACTAATGGGGTACTTTCAGAATATTGAAACGGTGCGTGAGAAGAGAGGAAGGTGGAAAAAAATAACAGCCTTATCTTTGCCTACAACTCTTCAATCCAGGCCATATGGACAACACTTTCAAATCCACACAAACAATCATATTTTACACACCATGCTAATCTTGCAATTTATTCAAAACAAAAGGCAATAATCAAGCCACAAAATCGCAAATATTATTGGACTAAAATAGAAAATATTGAAAGCTAAAAGAGTAAATGTTCATATGAAAAACTTATAACTTGAAATAAGGGATAAAAAAAAGAATCAACGGCATCTTTTTGGGGCCATAAGTTATTTAATATTATCTGAGATAATGCCATCTTTCTTCAACTTCCTGAAATGTACATTTAATCAACGATAATTAGAATGGTTATTATTTAAATATAGTAAGGGTAATATAAATAAACGTTTCTACATACTTGAGCTCAATTTGCATCTTCTCATTCCTCTCTTTTTCTTTGAATTTCCTTCCTGGGGTTCTGTGAGTTCAACCTAAAATGCCCAAAAAGGGAAAAATATCTAAGTGAGGCAAAAAAACAAACATTTGAGTATATTATCATGACACTTATATATTCTCGCATCTTTTGTTATCTATATTTCCTAGAAAGTCAAATGATTCAGATTTTAAAATCTTAGCAAAGAAAACGAAGCAATTGAATGATGTTTTACTTCCAAATCTATTCATATATAAATATATTAACTTTTTTTTTGTTTCTTCTTCCTTTATAGTCATAAATTAGTAGTTCACTTTCTTGCTTTTTGTATACTGTTGTACAACACCACAAAATCAAGTTACTTGTAGTTAGGAAAGAAAAGGGTTGAAGACATTGTTATCTTGTGTTGATTAATGGTAATACATGACACAAAATCAAGTTAACTATTACATGAATCCCAATCTTTTCATCTACATTTTTCTATTCCTTACTCGCCCATTAACTTCCTTCAATTTCAAACTTTCTATTAACATGACTAGTGAAAATGTACTTGCAAATAAATATATAAAACCAAATATATTTTAGTAGATAAGAAAATATAGTATATGGATAATTTATATAATGTCTTAATAATGTCACTAGACTCATAATAATATCTTACGTTTTCATTTTCGTTTATGGATCCATGTGGCATTGGAACTTCAACATACATTAGCTAGCAACTTCCTTGCAAGTCATGAACTTCAAAACTAAGTTCCGGGATATAAGGCAACTGCAAAGCATGAATTGCATATAACAATAGATATAATATAGTTTTAAAGTGTAAGCTGAAAAATAGAAAAAGATTTTTACCTATTTTTCCCAAACATTTCTACTCCCTTCAAACATAATTCTTTTTTCAAAAGTTTCCAATTTGATACACTACACTTCCCTTCAACTTGTCCTTCCATTGAGTTAGACAAGAGCTTCAATTATGTTTCATCCATGACATATGTTTCTTCATGGGAAGCATCCAAGTTTTGATCCCTAATATTACTAATTGTGGTACCTTTATAATAAAGGTAACAATGATCACCACATGGTTCTCTGTCACCTTCTGGTTATGACCAAATTGGTTGCTTTACTTTCTGAAAAGTAAACCATTAAATTAGTTAATTAATTAATTAACGGAAACATGTGTTAAGAAATGAATGTAGAACCTTGTTGCTTACTAGATATATAATTTGTTGATCAGGGTATTTGTGCAAAGTACAACAAAAGATCTACAAAGAAATTACAAAAGTAAAGACACGTTAGACAACATGGGCAATGAAAAAAATGCAAAAAATATGTTGGTAGTTTTGAAGTATTTACCAAACACTTAGGACATAAAAGGTGGTCAAATTTTTTAAATTGGCACTCAAACTTCTGTTCAAATATATCTCAGTGTGAGATTCATTTTCTCTATTATCTTCAGAATGTTGTCCATTTTCCTTGATGTTTTTGCACCGCTCCTACATATTTTGATTCACAGAATTTGTTCTGATGATAAAACATTGCTTGAACATTTGATAAGCTTGGTTAGGGTTCAAATCCACAATTCTTCACTTCTCAACGTTTACTGTTGTGTGAGTTTGTCACCAATAAGCTCTATAAGAAATATGTATATTCATCTCTGAAAATTATTTTACTTTACCTGAATTTTTGAACTAGTAGCCTCGAAAGCATTCTTAATACTTCTGGATACCTCCTCAGTTGAACCATGTTCCTCATATTCCTTCCTAATATATTAAATAGTAAAAGAGAAACTTAAAACATTTGGAGATGCAATAAGATCATACGTGGAATGACCAAGAAACCTCATTTTCCTGAATCTTGAGATAAAGTAAAAAAAAAATTCTCTATATGAAAAAGTTGGAGGTTTTTTTACTTTGTTTATGTGCGGTTTTTGTTTTGTTGTGCTAGAAACGTTTAGTTTATTGTTTGATCACTAACTGAATCAATTACACATAGATTCCTGCAATATACAAATGCAATGGTAATGATGAGATCAGGAGGGGTGATGAGTCGGTCACATACAAAAAACATGTATATAATGTTCATTTTACCATTCAATCATTTGTTAATCATTAACTATACAATATTTTAGATTCAAACACAAAAATTGCATAAAGGCAGTATAATTATGAAGGATGTATCTAGAAATATGTCAGTTCAAGCACAAAAATTGAAAGAAGTCGGTAATTGTATGGAGGGTGGACATAGCAATATGCCAATCACAAAACAAAAACAAGCTATTGGAAAAACAAAACATCAAAAGCCTTCCCCTACAAAGTGTCGTTCATTGTCTGTGTCAGTTCTTAGATCACTTGTAGAAATACAAATGGAAGACACAGATACGCGTTAGATAACTACGGAGGAAGGTATTTTTGGAAAACATTATGAAGAAGAAATTATCAAAGAGCAAATAAATGAGTTTTTCCAAGATACACAAATAGGTGTGTCATCTGCATATATATCGGTACTCCAAAAATTACAAATAAAATAATTTATTCGGTCATTTTAAAGTTATTCGGAGTACCCGATATATATGCAAACAACAAACATACATATTTCTGTATATAGGAAAAACTCAGTCATTTGCTCTTTGATAATTATAAAACATCTCTCTTCTCTCAATTGATGTTTATTATGGTAAATAATTAAATAATATTGACCACAACATGGTAAGATTGAAGGAAGCACACAAATGATGACTATTGATACAAGTTGAAAATCGAGTGAGAATCCATAAACACAAACTCAACGCAACTAATAATCACGTTAGAGTCGGTGATTAAATCAATTGGTTAAAAAGAGAACCCTAAAATTAGTCACGAAAATATAAAAGGGTAAAACGTACCTGTGGTGATATCCTTGAGCGGTATGAAGAAGAAGAAAGATTGTGAGAGTGAAAAAGGTTCTGGAACAATTGTGTGATAAGGAAGAGAAACGGTGAGATTGATGGTGGTTATGGAAATCACGATCAGTATATTGAGTTGAGGAAGCTAACACACATACTGTAAGATAGCAGTTAGTTTCTTAATCTGATTTGGCCTAAAAAAAAACGTTTCTTAATCTGTGAAAAAAATAATAATCAGCGTTCTTAAAAAAAAAAAAAGAATAAATAGCAATTACCCCCTGAAAGTGTAAGTTTCGTCAATTACCCATGACGTTAACAAAACTTAAATGACCCCTGAAATTCCCCTCCGTTAAATTCTTCTGTTAGTCAACATACATGACGTTTGCGAATACCCCAAACTTGAACATTTATATTTTTTTCATGTGCAAAATGCCCTCCAAACTTAAAAATTTATATATTTTTTCTTATCCTTAACTCAAACTTGAAGAAATAAAAATCACCAACATCAATCAAACAACAAAATCTAATTTATAATCACCAACATCAATTATGTTTAATTAAGGAAACACATAAATTGAGATTGTTGTTAGATACTTGAATGATTTGGGAATACTAGGAATTAGATGTGGATGTCGTGAGTCTAATGGCAAAGTGTTAATGCAGAAGATGTTTGCCCATTCTACCTTTGTTCATCGGATACAACAAACAACTGACCAAATCCTTGTATATCATATGGTGTTTGCCAAAATTTCTTATTCGTCTCTTCCATTAGAAGGTTGAAGAATTGTTCAACACCAATCTTCATATTTTCAATCAATGAAGTGTTGACTCCATGGTTAATCAGCTGCAATTAATTTTCAAATCATCTTTTTTTCAAAGGCAAACTAATTACCAAATTATCTTATTATGTACAAATTAATTTTTTCCTTGGATAGTAGTAATTAAATCTTAATTACTTGCTTTATTTTGAATGTATGAAATCTATACCTAAAAATAAATTGTAGATTTTTATTTCTTCAAGTTTGAGTCAAGAATAAGAAGAAAAAAAATATAAATTTTCAAGTTCATGGGGCATTTTGCACATAAGTGCAAAACTTCAGGGGGGTAATTGTAAAACGCCATGTTGACTAACAGAAGAATTTGACGGAGGGGGTAAATTGATTAAGGTTGTACAATTTCGGGGGGTAATTGAAGTTTTGTTAACGTCAGGAGGTAATTGACGAAACTTACAATTTCAGAGGTAATTGCCTATTTACTCTATAAAAAAATCCTTACTAAGAGTATCCAACAACATTTTCTCCTTCAATTTATAGTGGAAAATAAAAGGTATAATCCTCGAGCAAAAATAATTACACATAACAATCTATGTACTATTTCAAAGAATCGACCATCCTATTGAACTCACTTTGATTTATTCAAGTCGTTTCTCTTGGATTTGTTTTTTCAATAGATTTATCTCTTTGTCCAAAATTTGATTAATGTTTGTTGCTCCCCTCCATGTTTTTCCTATCCAAATTTACAATAAAAAAAATTGTTAACATATCCCAAAAAAATAGAAACAATAAAACTCATACATCGTGTTTTGTTGACAATTATATTCACAATTCTAAAATAAAAACAAAAATATGGCTTACTCATGTAAAATTATTAATGAAACAACCTACAAAAAATAAATTGAACAAAGATGAGAGTTGAAAGAGAAACAAACTTGAAGTTCAAAGGTAGAGTTTGTGGTATTGGAGCCTATCGGTGAAACTATGAAAATAAAAACTAGCTTTGATAAAAACAAAAAAAGAGTATATGAAACAAAAGAAGTTGTTTTGATTCCTTCAAAAAAGAGTTGTTTTGTTAAAAAAAAAAGAAGAAGAAGAGTAGATTAAACAAAAGAAGCTTTAACTCATTTTAAATAAGAGTGTGGAAGAGAATTGTTCATTCTTTATACATCTTTTTGGGGTGCCACCATCTTAAATGCAAATATATTTTTTCTTTAAAGGATATATTGACTAGTTAATAGAATTGTGAAAATTTAGAATATTTTCATTTTTAATAAAAAATATTAAATGAAAATAAATATATTTGATATAATAAAGTTTTGAATATTTTATCAATTCTGCTTCTTTTTTTTTGACCAAATCAACTCTGCTTCTTAAATTATCTAAAAAAGTAATTTTAATATATTTTCTTGAAATTGAAAAATGATAAGAAGAAAGAAAATAAAAAAGTTATTCTCTTTTTAAGACAATAATAATGTCTCGAATATGAATTCAACCACCTACCACCAAAAGATAAGAACAAAATTCAATACTCACATATCTTAATGTTATTTCAAAAAAAATCAATGGTACATTAATATATTTATTATTCTATTTCAACATTGTTACTAATTTACTATAAACAAATTTACCTAAAAGACTTATTTTTAATCAATAATAATTGAATCCATTTTTAAAATGCTTTGGTACTAAATTTTCTCATTCAAATATTTAAAAAATTATGAAAATACTATAACTTTGTTGACTAATTATTGATATTAACACAAGAAAATAATTCATGAGAATTTTGTTTTTTGACCAAACATGAGAATAGTTAACGACACTATGATGATATTGTCATAATGAATTTTTTAGGGGATTTTTTTTTGTTACAAATTTTAGGGGAAAATAATAGTAGTAAAAAAATTACTATAAACAAAATATATTTACTATAAATTTACGGTATTATAACATTCTTAGTAATAGTATATTTTCTCAAAAATAAAAACATTCTTAGTATTTTACTATAATTTTTTTTTAGTTAAAAGGCTTATTTTAATCTAAAATAATTGAATTCATTTTTTAAAATGATTTGGTACTAAATTTTCTCATTCAAATACTTTTAAAATTTAAGAAAATACTAACTTCTCCATATAAAATTGTAATAAAATATGAAAATACTATGAATTCGTTGACTAATTATTAATACTAACATAATAAAATAATTCATGAGAATTTTGTTTTTTGACCACACATGAGAATATTTAATGACAATATTATGGCATTGTCATAATATTTTCTTGGTCAGGTTGACGAGATAGGGCTGCATGCATGTATGTAGAACTACTAAGGTAAGATAAAGTATGTGATGAACTTTTAAGATTCATAGACGAAGTTGGAACATGACAATTTAGGAATCTAAATTCTTTTATGATTCAATTACATATAAGAGTGTAAGACCATCCACAATGATGAGTGTTTCACCTATTTAGCACCACATTAAATAGGCACCCCCATTGTGGAGTATAACATATGAGTGTTTATGGAGGATGGTGGCTATGGAAGCACCCTCTCTCTCTCTCTCTCTCTCTCTCTCTCTCTCTCTCTCTCTCTCTCTCTCTCTCTCTCTCTCTCTCTCTCTTCATTTTTCATGGGTCCCATTTAATAAATCTTAGTAAAATGAATAAATTTTGTTAAAAATGTAATGATATAGAGTTATTTGTGGGGCCTATTTAATAATTTCTTTTGATGTGCTGGGTTGGAGAAAATCGATGCTTATTAAGTATCATCGTAAATTGGTGATGTGGACATAGGAGACCCACTTAAACACCTAATATGAGGTGCTCTGTTGTGGATGGTCTAACACCCCACTCTAACACTCCATACATAGGCATATTGGATCATGTAGGATTGACGACCCTACACCCCTTAGAGCGTGTATAACCTTAGAGTAATTGGTAGGTGAAACTCAACGAATGGAGAGACGTAACAATCCTACGAAGTCATAACTTAAATAGAATCTTTGTCTCATAAATGAATGTTTACTTGTTTTTAATCCAACAAAGAATTAGAGGAGATTCGAAGAATCCTAACCGTCGCTAAAATTCTGCGATCAAACTAGGTTACTAAATCACTACTGCTTTGCACAATCAAATCAAACTTGCGAACTCCCCCCAATTTACTCTCTTTTTATTTATTTTATTGTTTTTATTTTCTATTTAATAAGTAACACTAATTTTCGAGTTGAAACGACAATCCATGTAGAGATATGTGAATATCAAACAAAAAATTTACAAATGAAGTCCATTATTATTGATTAAAAATAAGTAACGCTAAATGCTTGAATCATGGAACTGAGATTTTAAAAATGGTTAAACTTTATTACTTTTATTACTGTGAGTTTTAAACCACAAAATCCCTGTTGTAATGATTCAACTGGGATTATTGTTTAAAAATAAAGTAACACTAAATGTTTTTGTACTTTATTGCTTGAAAATGGTTTGATGTATTTGACAAATTTAATCATCAAGTTTTTGACTCTATCGTCAGAGATTGTTGATATTTTCAACGAAAAAATTCTCTTTACTTGTTTTTTAGGTTTCATTTTTTTTTTTATTTTCAAAAATTTTTATTTTATTTTTAGGGTTCAATTCTATTTTTCGTTTTAGGGGTAATCTTATCTTTTTAGATTAGGTTAGTTAGTTGTTTTCCTTTTATTTAGGGTGGTTTTTTTAGAATAGATTTAGCTACTATAGTTGTTTTTTCGTAGTTATTAAGAAAATAAAATAATAAAAATAATAATAATTATTATTATTATAACAATTTTTTTTTTACTTAAAAAAACAATTATTATTTTCAGTCACTTTTAGATAGTACAATGCTACTAGGGTATTTTTGTTTATGGTTATTTCTGGAAACAATTCATGGATCACTTTTCTACAAACAGTCCAATCATTACAATAATACCTATCCTATGGGGCGGCAACAACCTCACCCAATTCAGTGAGATTATCAAGACGAACATCATGATACAAGATAGTGGGAGAATATGTTCGTAAGAATGATGCAAGTAACAAAAAGATGTTGGGAAGAGATTCACGAATATAGTTGGGTAGCATACGAGCAACAACATGCAGTGCTAACTTCGACACCTGCCACATCATATCCTTGTTGGATATGCAAGATGCATCTTCTCTTGGGTAGCCCTATTTGATAAGAATAAGCGTGCTTGACTTCGTGTAGTCTTTGGATGGGTGACCTACTGAAAAGTTTCCCGGTAAGCGTGTGAGTGACGACAAAACACGTTGAAAAGACTTGTGTTAATTTGTAAAGTCAGTCGGTAATGCTTAAAATCGTATAGGATGTTACATTGTTCGCCCCGGGTGTGCAATACAATACAATACAATTTTTCTTTGGACCACTATTCTCTTGCAATTAAACTAAGAATAACAATTTTACATTCTTAATTATCCTCCAACATATCTTTTTTATGCTCTATTTTAATTAACAAACTTTTCTTGTCTTATATATAACAAAAAAAGGAAGTGAAATTAATGTTCTTGAGTTTTATCATTTTAAAACGCGAAGTTAATCATGTCCATGCTCAAGCATTCGATCATGAAGTTTGCATTTTTGACATCCATTGTTTCCTAGAAACACATAGAAATGACCAAAACCCAGCGGTAGTTAACTACCACAGATTTTCTAGTTATAAACCAACTACCGCTGGGGTGTTTTTTTGTCATTTCCATGTATTTCTAGGAAACAATGGATGTAAAAAAAGAAATTCTCTTCTATCATAACCTGGCTTGAAGCCCAATAGTGTAAGGTCTAACAAGATAAAGTCCAAGATAAGCAAGGCCAAACATGGTGGAGGAGCACGAGAAGCTCTGTGCGAATTACCTCATAGAAGCACGCCCTGACTCCATCTCCACCATTCACAGTGTCTGTAACGGCCTCCTAAGATGGCTCAGCATTTCATAGAAGTCGTTAACGTTCATCACGCCTATATAAAAGTGATTCAACGTCACAATTCATTTTTACCACATTTTCGCACATAACCACTTCTCTCAGATACTAATTTGAGTGTTGGAGTGTTAACGTGCCTGCAAACACCTTTCTCCTACACTGTGAAGGCTCAACCTCTATTGCATCGGAGCACCACGAACAACCGTCCTTCATCACTGATCTTCACTGGACAGATCATAAGTAGATCTCTTAAGGCTATGGCTATTGAAAGAAGCAGAGCATAAAGAAACATGTTTGATTGAGATATTCTTACGGGGTCATGGAAGAACACTTAGATCTTCCTTAATTCTTACATCCTTTACCAAAATTGTAACATACCTAATCCCCTTTTCTTCTAATCTCTTCATAACACGTTCAACATCCATACACTATACAAATTCATATTGCAAAAAAAATATGTTTAGTATAGAAATCGACAATTGTAAGTCCTCTGTGGCATAGTTTAGTTTGATTGAAAAATGTTTATTTTTAGTATATTATGTTAGTAGAGAGAGTTTGAACTCTTGACCTCATTCTTAAATTATTTCGAAAGTCTCATTTCAATTGCTTGATCTACGTTTGAGCACACCTATGTGTTACAAGACTTTTTTTTTTTTTTTTAGTACAATATGTGTTACAAGACTTAATATGGTGTATTCTATATATTACAATAATCTCTTGTAAGAGTAAACATATCACACGGCTATTAATAGAGTCCAGATTTTGCCAGGATCTCTTACATTCACACGGCTAGTGGTCAGGTGTTCTCCAATTTTAATCAGACAATTTAGTAAGCAAAATAAATTGAGTTTTAAAATAATTAAAACAATATTTAATGCTCGAAATCTAATTAGGTCGTCTAAATCAAGATTGGACGAAAGGTGCTAACTGCAAGTAAGGGTGGGAATAGGTTAGGTCTAATTTTCGCAACTATGCTGAGAAGCCGCTACGTGTCCCATAAAAGGGGTCAAAATCACAACTTTTTTTGTAAAGATAAGGGGCCAAAAGAGCATATTTCTCTAAACATGACAAAATTAGGGGGTTAAAATTGCATTTTTTTTGTTAGGGGACCAAAATCGCTACGATGGTAAACATAGGGGGTCCAAAAGTGCATTTAAGCCTATAATATAATAAATAAATAATATTTTTATTCATATTTACTCAAATAAGCCAATCTAAGAGGTTTTTTCAATGGCATGTGACCTGACCTTTTAAGCAAAATAGGCTTCTGACAAAACCTAGACCTTCTCTATTTAAGAAAAAAGTCTAGCCTAACCTGACCTGTCGTAGCTATTCTCATCCCTAACTGCATGAATGCTTAAATCTTTCTACAATTGATTTTGAGTTCCATTCATGCAAAAATAATCATCTTTCAATAAAAATTGGCTGTGAAATCTTGTAATATAACGAACTAAATAAATATTTAAATCTGTTCTTAATCCCCCAAAACTTATATTTCTGTTTTATGTCTTATAAATTTATTTCTTTTATCGATCAATAACATTTCAAAATGAATCCTTTTACTCTCAATAGTAAATCTCTGTTTTAATAATTTTACCTGGAATTGGATATGGTTATCATTGGGATTAATTAAATAAGTCTTGAATCATTCGATATACTTTTATTTTTACATACTCGACATTCATATAAGATGTTAATTTACTTTTATTTTTTAAGCACTACAACTCTTCAAACATGACCACACTTTCAAACCCAGACAAAAAAAAAATCATATTTCACACGCAATGATAATGTTGCAATTTATTAAAAAAAAAACGGCAATAAGCATGCCACAAAATCCCAAATATTATTGGATCTAAAATAGAAAATATTGAAAACTAACAGAGTAATTGTTCATCTGAAAAACTTATAAAATGAAATAAGGGATAAAAACAAAGAATCAAGGGCATCCTTAGGGCCATAAGTTATTTGTAATCCAGTGAGGTAACGTCATCTTCCTTCAAGTTCCTGCAATGCACATTTGATCAAAGATAGTTGGATTAGTTCTTTTTTTTTGTTTGGTACAATAGAAAGACTAGTTGGGGTAATATAAATAAATGTTTCTATATGCCTGAGCTCAATTTTCATGTTGTCCTTTCTTATTCTTTCAATTTCATTGTTGGGGTTCTATGAGCTCAACCTAAAATGCCGAAAAAGGGAAAACTAAATGAATGAGGAAAAAAAATGAATATTTTGATGTAGAACATGGCATTTATATATTGTCACATCTTTGTTATATCTATTTTCTACAAGCTTGAACGATTCAGCTTTCGCAATCTAAGCAAAGTTAATGAAGCAATTAAAAATATTTTACTTCCACATCTATTGCTATAGAAATATATGATTTTTTTTTTGTCAAAAAAAATATATGATTTTTTTTTTTGTTATTCCATTCCTTTATAGTCATAAAGTTATTGTTAAACAACACCATATAATCAAAGAAAGGGTGCCTTAGATTAATGGTAATGTGGCACTAATATACTAATGGCATGTTTAGATAAAAAATATATTTGCAGCTTATAGCACAAGCGTTTGCCATGCCATGTTGGTCCTTATGCATAAGCTTACATAAGTTTTTTTTTTTATAATTTTTTTTATAGAAAAATACAAAATAAATTTAATTACTTTTGTGTATGCTATAAACTATTTTAAGCTACATTGGTGAACTTATTAAAATAGGCTGAAAAAAGTATGTGTAAATTGTCATAAGTTGTTTTCATAAGTTCTTTCAAACAGTCTAACAAAACTCATGTTACCTCTTCAAAAAAAAAAAATCATGTTAATAGGAAATCTCAAATTAGTTAATCCAAACAGACTCTAACTATTCCATCAACGCCAAATTGATAACCAAATATATTTTAGTAGATAACAAAATATAATATAATTAATCATTTATATAATTTCATAATAATATATTACGTTTTCATTTTCGTTCATGGATCCATGTGGCATTGGAACTTCAGCATACATGTAGCTAGCAACTTCCTTGCAAGTCTTCATCATAAAAAGTAAGTTCTTCGATATAAGGCAACTGCAGAGCATGAGTCACATAAAAAAACAGTCTTAGCTTATCTCATAACATAATCACTTATGCAATAGTTTTAGGTGTGATGTTAAAAATAAGAAAGATTCATACCTATTTCTCCCAAACATTTCTATTCCCTTCAGACATAAATCTTTCTCCAAAAGTTTCCAATTTGAAACACAAGAGTTCCCCTCAACATGTCCTTCCATTGTGGCACCTTTATTATAAAGGTCACAATGAACACCACATGGTCCTATGTCACCTTCCGGTGTCCAAATTGGTTGTTTTTCTTTCTGAAAAGCAAATCATCGGTTTTTTCTTCTTAATTAATCAATTAATAGAAATTTGTGTTAAGAAATGAATAAAGAACATTGTTACTTACTGGATATATAATCTGTTGATCAGAATAGTCATGCAAAGTACAACAAAAGATCTACATAGAAATTACAAAAATAAAGACACAAGATATTTATTAATTATCATGTTAGACAACATGGTGATGACAAAAATTCAAAATATATTGATAGTTTAATAGTATTTACCAAACATTTAGAACAAAAAAGGCGGTCAAAAACTTCCAATTTGGCACTCAAACTTTTGTTCAAACATATCTCAGTTTGAGATCCATTTTCTCCAGAATGTTTGTCCTTTTCCTTGATATTTTGATAATGCTCCTGCATATTTTGATTGAAAATATTTGTTCAGATCATAAAATATTAACCGACATTATAAAGTGACATGATTTGATAATAGGCTCTATAGAAAATCTTCCTCCTCCCATATTAAGTGACATTATTTGATAATGTTCACTATAAACATAATACACTTTTCCCATAATGTTTTCCTATCATAGCACGAAAAAATGAAAAGAATAAATTACATACATCATGTTTTGTTGACAATTATATTCACAATTCTAAAAAACATATGTTGTATTCATGCCAAAAAAAAAATTGTGTTTTGATAAAAAAAGAGTATTTTGCAGCTTATGGCACAAGCGCTTATCATGGTAAGTGCTTATGCATAAGCTTACGTAGGTTTT
>Ga0228711_1004624_pt1 | contig 21100 bp, 10 predicted proteins | sample MedpolnodulmetaG_2_FD_177996 | JGI IMG/M metagenome (GOLD analysis project Ga0228711, IMG submission 177996) | Root nodule microbial communities from Medicago polymorpha collected in Santa Monica, California, United States - brown nodules | ecosystem: Host-associated > Plants > Roots > Nodule... | reverse complement strand
CCCCCCCTTGTGTTTTTCTCACCTTCACCATGTTTTCTCTCATGTCGGCTCACCCTAATCGGGCTCCTTAAGAGTGTGAGTGTGGAAGTCTACGAATGCCTACACAATCTGAGGCGGTGTCAGCTCTACAACATCCGCCGGATGTCTAGGGACGCTCTGGACGTATCCGTACTACCTCAACACCCTATCAGGCAAGTGACGGTACACCCTACAAACACCGCACATAATCCAGCCTGAATACCAGAAAACCTCCTCAAAACCCTGGATCTCCCTGTGCTCTTCGTACGACCTCCAACATACATCATCAAACTGAATATGATCAAGCAATGAGCGATACGTCACCCCCTCTCCATGACCTTTTTGTAGCTTCCACCTCGCCGCAACCGGATAGTTTTCAATATAGTCCGTGTTGGATCAACACTGAAAAACTTAGGAAAATACGCCAAAAACCATGCTTACACAAACCAAACAAATCACATTTATAAATTATTACGCACGAAAAATATAACAAAAAAATAAAAGTTAAGGTTCACATTAATAAGTTTCTTACAGTGAGCAGTGTCATGCTTCCCCCAAGAGCTCTGTCTCCAGTGTCATCCCTCCCCAGGAATAATTACACATCCCCGCGTAGCCGTCCTCCGTGGTCGTCAGATAGACCAACTCGATGCGTTTGTTACTTCTATCACCAAACAACAAGCATCCTACAAGATATAGAAGATAACACCTCACACAAAATTTCCTAACCCTCCCCAACTCCTCCAGCTCCTCTGGATCCTCTGTATCCGCCAATATGTTTGCCCTACCAATGTACCTCGTATATAATTCCTTCAGCTTTGGATAACTAATGTACCCACCATACTTTGTACCACAAATTTTCTCTGCCTCCGTCTGCGACACACCCAAGTGCCTCACCAAAAGTGCACAGGCCTCATGTCTCAACATCTTCTTCCCATGGCTCAACATCCGCCCTTCAATCTGAAGATGCGTAAGACATGCGACATCATCCAAAGTCACAGTCATATCCCCTAGGGCATGTGAAAAGTGATAGTCTCGGGATGCCACCTCTCGCATAATGTCATCAGCAAAGCATGAGGCACAGTGGCGTAGCCCAGATAAACCAAATCATGTAACCCGCTCTCCCTTAGCGGATCCCAAAACCATCTCTGATGCTCGTTTGGAAGTCCGAGACTCAAAATCTTATTCCCATGATTAATCGCTTTCACAACACGCATCTTACGAACCTGAAATAATAGAAAAATAAACATAGTTTAAAAAATGTAAACATCTAACTAAACAAAATAAAACTTAACACATGCAAAAATAAAAATCACAAATTTAAATTGCCGCACGTATTTTTAACCTAAGACATAACACATGTAAAACTTAAAAAAACACATAACAAAACCAATTTAAATCATAATTAAACATAAAAAAAATAATAAAAGTTGAAATAAAGAAAATAATTAAACATAAAGAAAAGACTTAAACAAACACACATATAAAGAAAATAATTAAACATTAAGGAAAAAAAGTAGAAAAAATAACACTTACGTTATCTGAATTATACCAAAGCGGCAATGCCACATGATTGACATAAGAATGCAGCAGAGATATATTTTCTGGTCCACCAGGAAAGGGAGGCTCCGAAGGTAACACCGCTGGGGCAGCCGCTGCTGCAATGTCATCCTCGTCTGGTCTCTGCTGCTGCTCTAGTATATGATCCTGGTCATACCCACCATCAGTCACATCGTGGTGTACCTGATCCTGATAATTCAGGTACTCCACCTCATACGGGTCAACAACCTGTGACTCTTCAGGCTGTGTAGCCTGAGAAGTCCCTGAACCATCCCCACTCCGACCTCTTCCCCTCTTCGGTATATGTGCGTTTCTCCTCTCCTTCTCCTTCTGGTAGCTTTGTGTCTGAGCACGCCTACCACCAATCATCTTAAATGGATCAATCGGGTCCTGCTCAGACATACCTACACAAACAATTAAAAATTTAACATCATTTCCATAACCTAATCAAACACTTTGTGTGCATCATTTCAATAAAATCTAAACTAAACCTTCACATTTCAATATAATCATTCACATCTCAACATAACCTTCACATTAAAACCTTCACATTTCAATATAAACATAAACATTCAATATAATTATTATAATCATCATTTCAACATAAACATAAACATTCACATTTCAATAAACATAAACATAACTAAACTTAAAACCATTCAATATAATCATCATTTTAATATGATTTGTGTGCATCATTTTCATCATAACCTAAACATCATTCAATATAATTCTCATAACTTAAACTAACTAAATAATCAATGAAATTGTCATTGAGGCATTTTATCAAACACTTTGTGTGCAAAGTATCAAACATACTCAAAATGTGTTCATTTGCCACCATTCAAAATCACATTATCATTAAACATCATTAAACAGCATAGGCAACAACTACATTCATTTATCAATTCATAAACTACACATGCAATCATCAAATTGTCAATTTTAAAATCAGCCCTAACCACATGCAAACTACTCTAATTTTTTTTAAAAAATTAAACCTAAACAAACTAACATTATCATTAAAATGATTGATACAACTTACTTGTGATAATGTGTTCTTGATTTGCTTGCAATTCGCGAAAATGGCTTTGGTGAGAATTGGAGAGAAGTTGGGAGAAGTTTTTGAAACTGATGTGTTTCTGTTTCTGTTTATGTTCAACACGCATCAGCAATTAACTGCCGAGGTTTTCCTTGGGAGTTAACTGCAGCCGATTTTTGCATTTCTCGGCAGTTAACTACCGAGGGGCATTTTCGTCTTCTACATGTGTTTCTCAGCCAAACCAAATGTGTCAACAACAAATTTCAACTTCTGAGGGGAATGGAATCCTATAAATAATACTTAGAGGTTAGATGATGAAGTCAATATTAGTTTCTGAAATGATTAGTGGGTTACAAAAATCAATCATTTATGACATCATAGTATACAACAATTAACATATATTGATGGGTGCCTAAGAGTTAAGGATGTTTTTGGTTTAATTATGTTAAATGATCATTTGTAACTCTTATATTTGTAACTTTTGGCTATTCACATTATAGAAACAATAACCTCTTTCTCATTCCCCCTCTTCAGGGTAAGAATGGGAATTTGAGAATTAGACTTGGAATTCATGATGTTACACTATGCGTTTGGTTTGCAAAAATTAAGTACTGGACAGAACAATACAAAACAGAATAGCATAACATAAGGCAGAACAACACGGAACAAATTTTTATGGTATTGAATAATTTTTTGTTTTATATGATTTTTGAGGGACGAAATGCTATTTTGGTGTTTTAGACAACTTGTATGTGGGACAAAAAGTTGTGATGTGGTTTGGTGAGTGACAAAAATTTCAGTTTTTATCATGTCCCTTACCTCCAGTTTGTCATGTCCCTGAAACAGTTTTACAAATTAAACACTGCACAACTGAAGTTGTTCTGTCTTGTCCTCCATTTTTTAACAAATCAAACGCACCCGCCTATCAAGTATCAGAATCTAGAGGAGGTGAATAGAGTTTCGTGATTTTTGAAGGAAAGTGTGATTTGAAAAACGTTCAATAGATATTTATGAAAAGCATGCGCTATTTGGATCCAATTATATTACAAGAAGCTAAGATCAGTTACACTACACATAATAAAATGGCTATTAAGATATTTGAATCTTAGATTGAAAATCAGGCTTAGGCTAGCATGCGCAAGCTTATACGTCGCATACAGTGCATTATGACATTTTGGCTAAACTTGCTTGTACCAAATTACATTCACCTTTTTTTTATCCCAACTTATTTGTTAATCCTTCACAACTTCATTTTACAACCACCGCACTCCATCGCGTCCCACCATCCCACTAACCACTATTTCGGATTGCCTTCGTCGACATCACTCATTCCCCATCTTTCATTCGATTTGTATTCCTTCATTCTTGAAACAACAACATTTGATTCATCATCAAACCATCACCACTCTCTTCTCAATTCACCTACCACCGCATGTTACTCGTCATTAACACTTGTTGCAAAATCGAATACATTGGTCTGTTTCTCCGTCGACGCAACAAGAAATAAATCAATCATTACAAGCTTGTTTATGCAATTTGATACAAAGTATATTAAGGAAATTCTGTACAATTTCAAAGTTTTAATTTTTACCTAAAACTTATGAACAATTATACAAAATCAATACTTTGTTAAAATTCATAATTAACACAAAAGCAGAATTTCTTGATATTGTTGGGTTTGATTGTCAAGTTTCTTGAATAAAGAGAGGTTTAAAAATATTAGTTATTGGTGATTATGTCCCACATCGCTTAGTTTAGTGAAGCAAGGGGAAGACCAAGGCTATATATTGAACCTAGTTTTATTGTTTTTAGATGCACCATTCAGGAGCACTTTAAGCTTATATCTGACTCAATTTAAATATTTGCTTTGTGAGAGTGTGGGTGTACTGGCGCATTGGGGTGAGAGTGAGAGATGTTGTACAAAATTTCACATAGTGATAATTCTCTGGTTGTCGGTTTAGACAACGGTCGTGGATTTATTTCCTAACAGATACATCCAAAAGAAAAAATTTAATATTTTATGGACTTAATTTTCTTCAGATAAAAAGAAGAAAAATTTACAAAAAAATGAATATTTAAATTTGTGCAAAAATAATTTCAAGAACATAAAATTTTGCTTTCACAAGAAATAAAAATTGCATATACCCTTGAACAAAAAAATACTATTGCATATATGATACGAATTCACAAATTTAAGAAGATTGACAATCGGCGTTTACACATGTTCAACTATTTGCTTCCTCGCTTTGTAGCTTATACCATGTTCCTTATCATAGATGAGAGATTTTTTTTCCATTTTTCACTATTGAATATTTGCATATTACGTCAACAAGTCTTGACTCAACTAATAAAATGTTGAAATATACAAAGCCCAATGTCGTAAACGAATTTTGAACCCCCACACATTCACTTATATGTGCAAGTCTCAATAGTTATTTGTAATTTCTCCTATCTACCAAAAAAACAATATTTACATAACAATCAGAATTTCATGAGCTCTCATGATTCTGACAGATTTATGTGAAAATAAGATATAATACAGTAAATACATGATAGGATCTATAAGCTTGTTCAATCTAATGGTCAGAGATTTTGGTCCAGTATGAACCAATACATCTATAGGTCCATGCTAAATGCCACCAGACTTCAATCTCTAATTGAACTCACGAGAAACTCCAAATCCTAACACCTTCAAAATTTGGTCTTTGATCTTCACCTTCACTCAGCTTCACTCCAATAACTGTTCAATCACAAATTGTGTAAGCTCTTTCATAGATGAAATCAAACTCTACATAAACTCCAGAATCACAATCCCATAGGAAAATAATCTTGAGTTGTGTTATTTGAACAACCATTTTCATGACAACTTTTGGTACAACCATACAATTACAAAGAAAAAGAGGTATTGACACAAAAATCAAAGCAATGGAGAGAGAATGTAAAAGCATAACTTGAATATGAGAGAGAAAGTTGTCACACTAGTTGTCAAAAAATAGTTGTACAAATATCATTTCTCAATAATTTTGCTTCAACCATATAATTGAACAATTCTTATTCCTTAAACTATATCATGAACACACTAAAAAAACCGCCAATGTTCTGTTTATCTCACTCACACTACAAAAAACACTTGTAAATAAAGTTGTGTAATCTAAAATAAAGCTATTCAATCAAATTCCTCTCATTTTTATTTGAGTCCAAAACAAAATTAAATTTAATCAAATAAATTATTGATCAAAAAACAAATTCAGCCAAATTTTTTTGTAAATAAAGGCTAAAGTGTACTTTTCCCCCCTAACTTTCAAAAACTTGCAATTTTGGCCTCCTATGTACAAAAACTACAATTTTGGCTCCCTAAGATTTAACCCCTTTGCATCTTTGGTCATTTTGGCCAATTTTAACCAGTCAATGCCTACGTGGCACGCCACATGTGTAATTATTGAATTAAAAAAATTTAAAAAATCATATAATCATTTTTTAAATTAAATTAAAAAATAAAAAAAATCAGGAAAAAAAATAAAAATAAAATTCAAGGAAAGAAAAAGGAATGGCACGTGAATGTGTTGTTCTTCTTAAAAAAAAACCAGAATTTTTTCTTTCTTAAATCAAATTCAATCCAACTCTCTCAATTCCCCCACTTATGTTGTTCTTCTTTTTGTCAATTGTCTATTAATTTTCTCTCAATTTTTTCTTTTCTTCTTTCCCCCACATGAATATCTTCTTTTCTTCAATTTTCTCAATTCCCTAGTGCTGTTTTTATAGATCTTGACACATGCTCTTTTCTTTTCTTCAATTCACCATTGTTGTACCAAACTAAATAGATATTGTTGTTTTAACTTTTTCCATATCTGAATCAAAAAGGGTGTTGTGTTTGGACCTGAAATGGTGTTGTTTTTTTGGGTCATTGGTGCGGTACTATGCCATGAACCTTGCTCGTGATTGCTGCTTCTGGACGGTGGAGTTTGAAAGCGATTTTCAAAAGCTTATTAGATGGATTAGTCTAGAGAAGGAGGATATGAGGCAATACATGGGGAAAATCATATTTGGCATTCAACAGCTTAGGGGATCTTTCTCTATGTGTCGATTTAATCCTTTAATGGAGTGTGTTCCCCAATTAATTCCTTTAATGGAGTGATTCATGGTGTGTCGGGTTTGGCTTAGATCTTATGAGGTTTCTTCGACCTGTTTGTTTTAGATATGATAGGGTGGTTTTTTTTTTTTTATCTAAGAGGGAGACGATGGTTGCGCATGAGAGGGAGAGGGTTTGAGCCATGCTTCTGGGTTTTTGGAAGAAAGCATTGTTTCTGAGTTTGAGGTGTGAAAGTAAAGCTTTGAATCCACTTTTCAAATAAATAAATTGATTTTAATATTTGATTTTAATGAATCAGAACCGTAAGGGGTAGAGCAATGGGGCCATATTCATAGTATTTATTTTGGGTTTTATTTTTAATTTTTTTTCTGATTTTTTTTAATTCTTAATATCTTTTTTAATTTATAAAATGATTACGAGACATTTTTTTATTTTTTTAATTCATTATTTACACATGTGGCATGCCACACATGTGTTGACTTGGTCAAAATTGACTAAAATGATCAAAGATGCAAAATGGCTAAATTTTAAAAGATCAAAATTGTAGTTTTTGTACTTATGGGGCCAAAATTGCAAATTTTTGAAAGTTAGAGGTCAAAAAGTAGACTTTAGCCTAAAATAAACTCAATCCCCCCAAAACAATAAAGGAAAAACATCAATTATTATGACAGAAGAAGGAAACTTCATTAAACTTTGAAACTGCGTTTATACATGGAACATCATCATTAATATAAAAAAACCTAAGAAAATAAAACTAAGAGGCATAAGAACTTAACCATTAAAATGGTGACAGAAACACATAAAAATAACCCTAAAGAATTAATTAAACAAGATTAGTAGATAGATAAACCCTAAATTCTTTATAATCTAAAAATCCTCGTCCAAAGTAAAGCAATAATCAGCACCACCATTCATAACAGAAGCTTTCTGATACTCCCCAACGCGCTTCTCAAAAAAATTGGTTTTCCCTTGAAGCGAAATCAAATCCATCCAATCAAACGGATTCTGAACATTATAAACCTTCTCACAACCAAGCTCACCCAATAACCTATCAGCAACAAACTCAATATACTGACTCATCAATTCACCGTTCATCCCAACCAACGCGCAAGGAAGTGCGTCGCATACAAACTCCCGTTCAATCTCAACCGCGTCACGAACAATCTTCACCACGCGCTCTGTACTCAGCTTCTGACGCAAAAGCGAGTATAACAAACAAGCGAAATCGCAGTGTAAACCTTCGTCACGTGAAATAAGCTCGTTTGAGAAGGTTAATCCCGGCATTAAACCGCGCTTTTTCAACCAGAAAATCGCACAGAAACTTCCTGAAAAGAAAATTCCTTCAACACAAGCAAATGCAACGATTCTTTCTGCGAAAGAATCACTCGAATCGATCCATTTCAAAGCCCAATCAGCTTTCTTAGCAATACACGGAATCGTGTCAATTGCGTGAAATAATCGATTCTTTTCAGCAGAATCGCTTATATACGTTTCGAGTAGAAGAGAATACATCTCAGAGTGGATGTTTTCAATAGCGATCTGGAAACCGTAGAAGGCACGCGCTTCGGAGATTTGGACTTCTTTCATGAATCTTCCGGCGAGATTTTCAAGGACGATGCCGTCGGAGGCGGCGAAGAAGGCGAGGATGTGAGAGACGAAGTGGCGTTCGCCGTCGGTGAGGTTGTTCCAGTGTTGAAGATCGGAGGAAAGATCGACTTCTTCGGCGGTCCAGAAAGAGGCTTCGGCTTTTTTGTACATTTCCCAGATTTTAGGGTATTGAATTGGGAACATGCAGAATCGATCTGGGTTTGGAGCGAGAAGAGGTTCTTCTGGGAAAGAAGGCATTGTTTGGTTTTGGGAATTGGAAAAAGTGATTAATTGAGAAAGAGGGAAGAAAGGGTTTTTGTTGATGAAGAGTGAAGAAGTGATAAGCGGTTTAAATAAGTGATTTTGAGTGAAAATAGAAGCGGGTGATTTGAAATTTTGGGGGGTTTGGATTTGGAAAAAACGTGCGGGAGAATCTTTGAAAGGACGCGGGTGATTTTGAATTTTGTTGGTGAAAGCTTTCTTGAGAAGATTTTGGTAGGGGTAGTTTGGGGAGAAAAATGTGGTGGAGGTTAGTTTGGGGGAGAGAAATATCTGAAGGTGGTGACGTTGACAATATCTGTTTTTTGAGGTTAGTGTTGTTCAAATCCCATCAAAATAATATGGCAAATATTTAAAAATAAAAAGTAAATAAATAATGGCACAAAATGGAAAATTATTGAATTAGTTTTTTTTTTTGGTTGAGGAAATTATTGAATTAGTTTTGATGTTCTTTTTTAAAATGGTTTGGATTGAATTTTCAAAATCGAATTAGATTGTAACATATATTTTAATATTTTATTTATTTTTTAATAACATGATATATTTTATTAATCTAATATTTATCGGTTTTAAAAAAAAATGCTATTATGCTACTATACTATGTTAATTCAATATACTTTTTAACTATTTCATATGTTTCAAATAGAATCTATCATTCTTTCAAAAAAATATATATAATCGATCATTGTTGCTTCACAATTAATTTTGTAGGGACTAACATATTTAATCCTAATATTCATACAAGAATTGCACTCCACTTGCGATGATGATATTTACTTGAGAATTTGGAGTGCGTTTTTCTCAAGATTCATACAGAACTTTGCATTTTAAATAGAGTTGTCGCAAATTGACGGTGAGATTTGATCTCTCAAATTGGTCGATTGTTGAGCCGGATACCATGGTTTAAGGAAAAAATTACAAATTAGAATTTGAATATTCGAAAAATCGATTCAAATTAAGCTACATTAAATTATAACAGATCCAATTTTTTCATTAATCATTCAAAACCGAACCAAACAAGGTGTTATTTTTGAATCGGATGAATTTTTGTCTCAAACCCATACCGCAAACATCGCCAGTATCATTGGGTAATGGATGGACATATGTGGAAGGGTATTGAGCTTAAATGTTATTCCTTAAATTCATTATAAAATATTATAAAATATTGTTCCTTAAATGTTATTCATTATGAAAATTCATTATCTAGGAACACCCAATATAATCTAAGTTACTTAGCATTACAGAACGGCATTATGAAAAATAACTACTGCAACCACCAATTGATTTCTGGACTATGAATCTTTTTGGGAGATGGTGGACGTTTTTCTGTTTATAAAGAATTTTACCTGATGGGAGAGAGATAACAGTGAAGTAGGTCAAAATTGGGACAAGTATCATTAGTGGCATACATCATGGCCATTTGGTTTCTTTAGTTGGATAATGCATTCAAGATAACATAAAATTACTTGTACATGACCATGTCCCTAACAATACCCTTTATTTTCATTTACACTGTAAATATAACACTACTTCTCCTCAGTTGGTACATTAAGAGATTGTTTCATACATGAGATTTTTTTAATAGCTTTGATTGTATTGTGTAAAAGAAATATCGGAATTAGCAGCAGGTCAACCTGTGCTGAAAAGGGAGAAACATGTTAAAATAGCAGCTGCAGCAGCTCGAGGAATATGTAGCAGAAGCTATATGCATACATATTCTCCCCTGAACTATAAATTTATTTTCTTATATTTATTCTAAGAACTTTGCAAATTAACTAGAAAATCAACATTGTGATTTGACTATTACTCGAAGTATTAATGTCTAAAACTGCAATGACTACTGCAAACAAGAGTCGGTAAAGAAAATCAAATTCTTGTGATCAAAATATGCAACACGCTTTTGCACCTTAAAATCTTAAGGACTGTTACTTTAGTAGCGCCCAGAACTAATTTGAAAGATAAAAAGATTCCAACTATATAATAAGTCACAGATACATTTGACAAATTTATCTCGATTATCGGAGTTGATGTTGAGTTGTGACATTATTGAGTTGTAGTCATTGATAGCGAACCAGAAAACATACTAACTGAAATGCAAAATACATATTTATATATTTGTTCTCGATGTCATCTTTTGAATGAAGTATATGTTTTCTCTCACTCAATGTCATCTTTGAATGAATCCCCAAGCATCTGACCAAACATGATTCTGCCAGCTTCAGACTCCAAATGCACACTGCCAAACATTTAGCAGAAAGTGTTATTCAAAGCCCGCAAAGTTTACTACTAACAAGATTGAAAATAAAGAATCTGCAAATGCCTGAACTATGCTGCTATAATGCAATACAAATATTTACCAATAGTAAGTTGCATCAGTACGATCCATTGACATAATCAGGTTTTACAACTCATAACATATAGTATCATATAATAATAATAATTGGAATTTGTCAAGTTATCTTATAACCAAGAAAAGGCAAGTCGAGAATGGCAGCATCATATACCACATATTATTAGAGCTTTTATGTTTTCCTTTGCCAAAAAAACTTCTATACAACAAGCAAACTATGGCTTCTCACAAAAATTATGTTTTGATTTTTAGTCAGAAAATAAAATAGATACCAATTGCCCAATTAACGAACAAAAAGCAGGCCTCTTCTGCAGCAAAAAAAAGTTTCTTTTTCTTGTTTCCATAAACTTTGAAAGTTGAAACTGCTAAATTATATTGTTCAGTATATACAAATCTGCAACAAAATCCACGGCAGTCTGACACAAACAACTTTGAAATGTATTACAACGTATACTTGTGTAAAGTTTGTATGCAAAATTTGCAAGAATTGGTAAACACCAAAATTAATTGATTATTATTGACAAGAAATTCTCAGCAATCAAAAACATTAAACAGTAGTATACATTGAAGAAGTCCAATATTCTATCAACTTGCTTAATCAAGAAGTTTCAACAAGAGCTCATGCACATTCTAAGCATTGCTGTGTATTTCAAGAGCGAAAATATTCTCTAAAAATGCTAACAAATGCAATCACATAAATTTATACTTCTCTTTTTAAGCAAAAATAGAATATGCTTATACAGTATAGAGTCTATGCAATAGAGTCAAAGTATCTCTAAAGTAAGACTTGGTTTATGATAAAAACATCATAATATAAGTTAATTTCTGAAATTCCGTTTGTAGGATAAAATATAGTTGAACCTACTAAAATTGCTTAACAATTAGAACTAGTTTATATAAATGTAAAAAAAAAAAAAATTGAAGAAGGAAATTTTTAATTGTTGCATGAGAATTGAGAATTAAAAGTTTAAATGTATCCACCACACAGGTGGCTTGTTTTCTTCAATATTTGTAATTGTAAAACCTGAAAGCATTTTCTCATATTTTAGGCTTTCTAGAAGATCAATCAAGTTCATGAATATAAAGATCAAAACTAGATTACAAAAAAAAAAGAAAAAGTGCTCCATTGTCAAAGGTTATGTGGAATTATAGAAATGCAGACCTCTGCCCCAAATAAACAAAGATTTAGCAATTGATAGCAATAACAAGACTACACGGCAAACTATCACTAAGTTACAATAAGTGGCATAAAATGCATTAGTTTTTCCTTGAATATTAGTAGCAAGTTGAAGTCGTCTTAAACATAATAGATCTTGCAAATCTCTACTCTTACAAAACTTGAAATCCTTAAAAAAGAATAGTAGTAGGGGAAAGACTATAATAATTTAGTTTAGTACAGAGGGTCAATCCCAAATAGGTGTTATAATGAAAAACTAACTAGATCAGATACAAATAGGTATTACATAGTTCAGCAACAAAATAGTTGAAAATGTGATGACAATGACATGCATGTAAAACCACAAGGTACATTTAATTTTGGTGGAAATCAAAGGATGAGGAGAGGAAGGGAAAAAGGAAGCTTGTGAGCTTGGGGTTTGAGAAAAATTCTCAAAAGGAACCACATTGAAAAGGTATTGAAATTAGTACAAGATTCTATAATTTAGTGAGCTTATTAGACACTAACTATCTAACTAACAGAAAAGCTAACAAACTTATATCATGAAACACGTCTAACCGTGCAAATGAAACCCAGTCTTAATCATCACTAGTTTAATATGCCAAATAAAAAAGAGACTGAGGGTTTGCACCTTATGGAGACACAGCTGAATCAAATTTAAATTGGCATGTGACAGAGCCCCTTGGTATATCAGTTAATATTTTGATAGAACAGTTCTTGTTAGTTAGGTCCATTGAAGTATCGAAAAAAACGAGCATTGTGTGTAAAACAAGTCCGTTCCGCAAAACATATTCAGCAAATGCCAGCTCATCTTCAAATCCTTGATATCCTTCTATGTGAATAAAGTTCAGGTGGGATTTGAAACATTTAGGAACTGTTGTTGACTTTGGCTCCATGTTCTTAAAGGTGATGGTTCCTCCGAGCAGGAACAAGGGACACAATGACTCAATTATATTTGTGTGTATATAGAGAGATATATACATACATAGGTAGATAGACCAAAAATTAATTTAAATAAAGCAAACCTTACTACTCTGAATTAAGAGAACTTGAAGCACATGGCATTTCTCAAGCACGTTGAGCAGAAGACTCGTGTTGAAGCAGGGAAGAATGAACTTTAGATGATGTAAATTGCAAAAATCTGGATAATTTAGAATGGAGGTGCGAAGTGGCCACTGCTTGTACACATAATCCAAGTGATGGCACAACATTAGTACAGAAGTACACATATAAATATAAATACATATAAACCATAATAATAAAACTTCACCTTTGATGTGAAATGATGCATAAGTAGATGTAAATCGCCATAATCTCGGAGGTGGCTGAGCACAGGGTCCACAAATTCACTTTCACGGAGGGAAAAGACATCAAAATATGCTTCCTCCACACTCTGCAAGTTTCCAATGATGCCCAATGTGGTTCTGCCCGTGCTACGACTGTCGTCTACACTGAGCCAGTCAGAATCTATTTGAATACAAGTATGCCGGTTAATTTCAACCTCTTGAAGAAAGGTGATACGGGAACTTTGGTCAAGAATGAGGGACAAAAGACACAATCTAGAGTTTCGAGTACGGGGCAGCCAGAGAGAAAGACATGTAATGAATCCACAGTGTCTATGCCGTCGAATTCCAGTGTTGCCTATGTCGAATTCCACAACGCCTGCGCCGAGTTTCAACATCTTCAATGATGGAAGATGAATTGAAGAAGGTTGAAACATTATATGAATTTTACCAACAAGACTGCAGTTTTTTCATAACACATGTTACATAACATCCTATATATACGTGTTAAAAACAAAGAGAGAACAAGAGATGAAATCATGAAAGCAACCAAATTTTGGATATTATTAAAAACGTGAGAATCTTAACAAATTCTTAAGGTGCATTTGATTTGCTAAAATATAGGGAACTGGACTGTGCAACTTTTTTTGTACCCTATTGATTTAGAAACTGATCAGGGACCGGACAAAAACAAGAATTCTTGTCACTCGCTAAACCATGTGACAACATTTTGACCAAATTACATACTTTCAAAAATAGCAAAATACCATTTTTATTTGCCAACATAAAAAATAGTCGAAATACCAAATGCATCTTTAGAGAGTTTAATGTTTGTACCAGATTAGTCTTTTTAGTTTCAAATTGGTCCTTGTCAGTAAAATTGAACAACTTAGTCCTTTAATTTTTATTTTTTTTTGTAACATATTGATCCTTTTTTCATCCAACTTTGTTAAAAAGTGCTTACATAACCGTTTAAAGTTGAGGTAGAAGGTCCAAAAAGTGCTTATGACACCAAACATGATTACTTATATGCATTGCATTTTCTTCTTACTGTTTCCCAATTCAAACATGCAATTCAGGAGAGAAGAAGGAACCAGCACTTACCAGTCTTGATAGCAATATTCAATGGAAAGAAACAGTTCTTCAAGATGAGGCCGAATGGCAGCACGAATCCATACGTCGAAGCAGTCGCTACGAAACCAGTCATCATTCAACAGGACGCTGGTGAGACGAAATTTCCGATAACAATTGCTAAACCCTCATTTCAGATTTCAACTTTTTCTTCTGATTCTAACCAAAAATGACGATTGTCTTCTTACAAACACCCCCCCCATTTTCTTATGTATGTCAGAGTGTGACTCAAATCTTCCCATAACACTTTTTTTTAAACAATCAAGTGTCTCGGACTCACACATTATAAATACGGGGAAGTGTAGAGTCTGAGTTCGAACTTCGATCTTCTATATATTATGCAATGTACTTATTAAAATTACGTATTTAAGAGTTTAAATGAAAACTTTATGTTCGAAATTACGTATTTAACACATTAAAACAATTAAAGATAACATTTTTTTATGTAAAATGTTTCCTAAAAAAATTATATAAAATATATCAATTGTTTCATTTTTTTTTAATCATTAAGTGTTGGAACATATAGTATGTACATTGAAAATAAAATTTCTAAAGTTCCATTTCGAATAGTTGATGTAATTAGAAAAACACTTACGTTCCACGGCGCCTAGTTTGCAAACCTTAATTGACAAACCTTATCCTGACAATCATACATGTTGGTACAGATGTGAGTAACCGTCGGCCCTTGAGAGCTACCTTCGGCATGCATAGACGTGTCAACCCCCAGACCTCGTGTGTAACCCTCGGGCCACACCGTAATCTGATGAATTTTAAAGCATGTCCATCGTATGATATCGTCTGTATAGTGGACTCGGGTCAGACTTGAGCGGAGCCAGATTTGGCTTAAGCCCAATCCGAAACAGTTTCCAGCACTACATAAAGATTGTTCACTCTCTGTTTTCCTTACAACAAGAATTATTCACTCTCTCTGTTCCCATATACTCCTTCCTTCTTCCATTTGATCCATCATATAACACAATTAACATTAGAAAATGGCAAGAAGTAGGGAACCCCGTGATATTTTTTGTTAAATTTGGAGGAGATCAATGTACAATAGCATTTCTCAAACAACATCGGTTGAGCCAGATCGAAAGAAGGGTCTAATGAACGAGTGGAGTAGAAACACATTGTGTTTAACTTCAGTAACATCACAAGAAATTCTACCGTTGTCTGAGAAAAATTGCTCGTAATTTGAAGTAGACTTCGAGAGAGAAAATCTTAAAATGGGAACATGGGTATGACGATTAGAAAGAATTTCAATTCCCATAAATGGTAGTCCTAAGATCTCTTAAATGTCAAGAAGAGTGGGAGTCGTCATTCCACATGGAAAGATGAAAAATTTAAAACTTAGTGACCAATATGATATGATCGCAGATAAATGTTATGTTCGGATAGTAATGTCCATTTTTTAGAGCATAATCAGATCATAGAGACCCCATTGCTTTCTAATTTCACCTTTGGAGGTCCCAACTATGGTAAGCTTTGATATGTAATACTGATTTGGATGAAATTGGAGCCTGAGTTCCGTTGGTGCGTTCCTGTTCATTTACAAAAAAGAGGAAGGGCTGATTTTCCATCTTCGATGAAAAAAGCTTCGGTCACCTCGCTGGTATAGTGACAAAAGGTGATGTTTTAGCACATTGGGAGTAGGGCTCTAGGTAAAGCATTTTCAAGAGAACCTGAAGTTGGAGATGGAGATGCCATTTTTTATAGAGAAAGTAAAACTCAACAGTAGGAGAATTCCTAGGGTAATCAAGAAAGAACATAACAAAGAAAATCTCTCTACTGAATTTATTTAAAGACGACGACCTAATGATTAGGAAGAGATATCACTCCTATACTTGGGAGAATCAAGGTTATCGTGAAGGTAAATGAATCCGCAAGGTTAATTAAATTCAGACTCGTCTTAAGCTGAATCAAAAGGTTGCAGTAGGTAGTTTCCTATCTTGATGGCGCAATGTCGACATTGTTCACGCGCAACTTTGATATTTGTCTTGCATCATCTCGTCACTCAAGGGTCAATGATAATACAATGCAGGAGGAATTTGTTTACATCTTAAAATGATTATCGTATTACCCTATCACGACAGATAAGCGATTGGACTTCAGGCGAGGAAGCCTTCCATTTGGTCCTAAGTTTGGCGATGCTAAAGTAGCCAAGCGAGGGGAGCTAATTCCTTCTCGAGGCCACCTACTCAGTATGTGGGTAGTAGAATCCTCAAATTGAGTTAAAACATAATAGGACTAGACAATAACGTGAGAGACCATGTTTCATGTTTATAGTATCACTAACCACATTGGGGATGAAGATAGAGACACAATCATAATGGAGCAGCACACAAATATGGTGTCAACGGATCATGTTATAAAGGAGGAGACTGACAACTGAACGTGGGGCGTCATGATTCCCTCAATGAGGGAAACTCACGCATTACCCTCGAAACTAGCCGAACATATGTTTGGTATTGTAGGTCACATTGTTTGGCTTATAAGTAATAGTTTTACTGTAAATAACCATTTCATACACCGCAATTAACACATTCATTCAATCAACATTCTATTTTTGCATTTTTATCCATTTATCTTTTTGCCTTTATCTTTATTATTTTATGTATTTCTTAACGTAGCTCAAAAAACCAAAACAATTATACCTAACGCCCTACTAAAGAAGTTAGGAATCACACAGCTGAGGAACTATGTTCCTCCCTCAGCGTCAATTGCTTGAAACAAAGCGAATCACAATTGCGAAAACTTTATCCAACCTCAGCTAATTTCACACTTCCGTCAACACATAGACATTTTTAGAAATATCTTATGAACTAACTTAAAAGAGAGAGAGAGAGAGAGAGAGAGAGAGAGAGAGAGAGAGAGAGATCACATATAGAGTGGTTCGATTAGATGCATGTGCAAAAAAAGTTTTACACTATTAGTGTATACAAAATAAATCATTAATTAATTAGTTAATAAAAAAAGGTTTAAACAGTGTTTACCCCTTGCCATTTTTGCGAGTTTTGATTTACTTCCTATCAAAAAAACTTTGGATTCCAACTTGTAATTTGAAGATTCTTTCGTTTTTGATCTTCATGACATCAAATTTCAAAAGTTAAGGTACTTTCGCCACCTGTAATTTGAGTAATTTGGTTTACCCTGTCATATCATCTATTTTGTACAATGAAAATCCATGAAAGTCCAAAATCAAAATAATCTTAAAAAAAAAAAACTTCAAATTACAAGGTTGGAATCAAAATTTTATTTTTATAAGGAGTAAACTAAAAGTCGCCCAAATGGTATGCAAACACCATTTATCCCATAAAACAATGAGAAATGATATTTGAACATCTATTTTTTAACAACTTTTGTGACAACTCTCTCTCTCATACTCTCGTTGTACTTTTATTATCTCAATAAAAAGAGAGAAAAAAGGTTGTCACTAAAAGTTGTTGAAAATTGGTTGTCAAAATATCATTCCTTTAAAACAATTAAGTGAACATAATGGTACCTATGAAGTATGGTTTGATATACATTTATCATCCAATTATTCAATGACATGTCACACTTGAATAAATTTATTTAAAAACTAAATTAAATTTTAGATGAGTTTTACTTATAGAACAACCAAACTTTAGGTACATAAGAATTCAGAAAACAATTTTAGTTCAACTCTTTAATTTTTCAATGTATCATAGAATAGAAGCACCCAACTAATAATAATATTAATACAATGATGCTTATCTTTCAAGCGTTGTACTCAAAGTATTAAAATAATTCAAATTTAAATTTTAGAAAGATGGCACTTGTTCATGATGAATAACTGTATCTATATACCACGGAACCCCATCTTACTATTGAATTGCTCCTTCTGAATATGCAATACATGGTTCCTTGCAGCCTTTAATTCCTCCAAATCTTGTGCATTAAAAGTACGCATCCACTTGTCTTGTTTAAGTTGCATGATACGTTCATACGTAGCTAAAACATCACCCCAATCACTTGAGTCATTTGATTTTGTGGCTTTCTCCAATTTTAGTTCAGCAAGTTGGTACAATGTTGTGATCAATTCTTCCATGTCAGCAAGATTACCTGTCCTAAGGGATTTCTCAAGTTTTTGTTGTGCAATTTGCTTGTATGTGTTGATACGTCTTTCTAATCCTCCACTTGTTATAGAGTCCAGCTTTTGTAATATGTCCATTGCAATTTGGTCTACTAGTTCAGACTCGTTCCTGTTCATTTTACCAAATAATGAGTTAACTTTGTGTGACCAATTCAAGAATTTACTTTTGTATTATTGAGAATAAGATTAGGTGTAGCAGTCATATGCTTATAAGTCATTCGATCTTGATCCGACGATTCAAATTTTTAAACTTATTTTATTTTTTTCCTAAATTTTTTATAAATTAAGTTTAAAATCTGGAACGTCTGATCTTGATCAGATGAACAGAATTGAATGTACACAACATGGATCCATTGCTAGTTGTAATTAATTACTAAAAAGTTCTAAACATAAGTTAGCAAGAAAAATTTAGATGGATAACGTGAAATCCATTACTAAATTTTGTGACAGAAATTAGTGACAGGTTGACTTTTTATGATTATTAATTTACGTCACTAATTTTAATTTTTTGCTACTATTGATTCTTGTACAAGCAAGTGTAAAGAAGTAGAAACCTTTATCATAAACTTCAAATTATTGTTCCAAATATATACTAATTAACATAGGAATTAATATTATTGATTAATTACATCAATCTTCAAATAGAAAATTTGGGGTTAGTGCAAAATTTATTTGATGATGGTGAATATTAATTACCTTGTGCCTAAGCAATCCCAGCCAGAGAAATTGGCAGCTTCTGTCAAAGCTAGCCGCCATGTTTGAACCTTATTCATGTCCCTACGTTTTTCTTGCTCTGCCAAAGCAAGTCCATAGCTACCTGTTTGGTTCCTTACATTTGTTGGGTTAACATGGTAGAAAATAGGAACTAAAATTTGCCCATTATTTTTCTTACATTCCAAGATTTTCACAAGCTCTTCCAAACACCATCTAGAAGAAGCATAATTATCCGAAAAGATAATTACGGATAATTTTGCATCATCGATTGCTTTGAGAAGTGAAGGTGATATTTCATCACCTCTTTCGAGCTCATTGTCAATGTAAGTTTTGATTTGAAGTCTGGTTAATGCGGCATAAAGATGGCTCGTGAAAGTATAGCGAGTGTCCTCGCCTCTGAAGCTGAGGAAAACGTCGTGGATTTGTTGAGGAATCTTTGGTGTAAAAGAAGGAGGAGGAAAAATGGATGCCATGAGTGTTTGAAAGCTAGCTTGCTTTTTGAATGGAATTATGTACGTTGATTTAAACTTCGAATGTTCTTAAGGAAAAAAAACTTGGAAAGGTTACCTATATAATGAAAAATATGATAAAAATAGGACCCTTGTGAATGTCTGAAACAAAATGAAATTGACTTTGGTTTCCTCTTTATCTTATCGTTGACAATGACAATATTCTATCTTAACACATTTGTGTTTATTCTTGAAATGAAAATGCTGGGAAAAAAAATAGTCAAAAATCTACGCTTAGTCTACATGAACGATAAAAAAATATATTTTTTTCAAGTCAACGATCCGAAACATTTTCGTGTTTTGCGGCCGGTGTTGTGTCACACTCGGGTTAGACTTAAATCCAAATCAAACCAATGAAATTGGTTACATTTTTTTTTCTTCATGTTTATTTACTTGAGTTCTATGAACTATGAAGCCTTAGATACGATACAATACATATATGATACGACACCGATACAATGATACATATTTTTAAAAAAAATTTAAGCCACGATACAGGTTGGACACTTTAATAAAAAAAGTCAATTTAAAATTAAGTAATATTGGTATAATATTTTTTTGAAGAAGTCTAAATGCATAATATATAAATATAAGTAGTATTTGTAATAAAGATAGTTGCAATTAGTCAATTAGCATATATACGAAAAAGAAAACACCATTACTTAGGTAAAAATATAAATCTTTTAATTTCTTTCATTATTGTGTGTCCAAATAATTTGATTTGTGATTGCGTGCATGTAAGACTAACTCATTGCTTACATCCTAATAAGAGAAACATGACTATTGTCATATTAAATATCAAAAAGAACACCATTATCTATTGTATTTATAATATATATAAAGAGAATACATGAGTTCAAATTGATTTTTTTCTGCATATTTTACCCTTGATTTAAGTCAAAATACGATTGAGAAATAAACACCAAACAAAGCTATTAACTTTAAGAGGAACCACTTTAATCCAAAAGATGCGAGAATTAGATGGAGGATTGTCGTTATCCACAGCTAAAATTGATACACTACTTACGGTTTAATATTTGGACGGGTGTAGATGTAAAACTCACCTATCCTCCAAACCATTTGATGGGGTAAATCCGCAAGTGCATGGTTTACCGAAGTAGTAATAAAGAGTATCGTTTCGACAGGGAGTTGTTGAATTCAATTAACTTTTATGAATGATTAGAAGAAAGTTTCAGTTGAAAAGTTGGGATTTTTAAAGGTTTAAAAATAATAATAATAATAATAATAATAA
>Ga0228711_1004623_pt1 | contig 21106 bp, 13 predicted proteins | sample MedpolnodulmetaG_2_FD_177996 | JGI IMG/M metagenome (GOLD analysis project Ga0228711, IMG submission 177996) | Root nodule microbial communities from Medicago polymorpha collected in Santa Monica, California, United States - brown nodules | ecosystem: Host-associated > Plants > Roots > Nodule... | reverse complement strand
TTTTAAAATACCTTTCTGCCGAAATTTTTACTGAAATACGGAGGTCGATCAGGGTCAGACGACGTACGAACGTAGAGTCGAACGACGCGTGTCAGTGACGTCTTCGGTCAAAAATTGGGGTATGACAATTATGATCGTGTAAAATAGTTCCGATAAAAAATCAGTATAAAATAGTTTTACAGCGATGTAATTTTGATGAATATTTTATATTCTAATAGATTTCTGTCAACATATATTACAAATAAATTTTACATAATATCTATCTATTAAAAAATTCAGCCCCCTATTTGATTGGTTTTTCGATCCGTATAATACTTAAATGTTTTTTTTTGAGAGGTTAACCGTATACATCTTTAAAAAAAACTGTATATAGTTTTTTTTAAAGATTAAATGTATATAGTTTTTTTTAGAGATTAAATGTATATAGTTTTTTTTTTAGGATGTTAATTGTATATAGCTTTTTTTGGAGAGATTAACTGCATATAGTTTTTTTATATAGTTTTTTTAAGGATGGTAACTGTATATAGTTTTTTTTTAAGAAGAAAAATAAGATTTTATTAAAAACCAAGAAGCACAAAAAATGCTAAAAAGATATCCAACAACAAGAATGTTTTTAGAAGACAAAACCCCTTGACAACACAAATACATCAACAAGAAGCCAATGAGCTCCTAAAAGGATATAAAATCTCGAACACCAATTAACCACTAAAAGCTCCCAAATCAAACAAGATGCCAAAAAGCGTTAGAGAATCAAATAAAAGAGATTCCTTAGGATCTCGCTCCAAGCCATTAACGAGCTACCAAAAAACTATAGTCAATGCAAGTAATAACAACTACTATTCCGAAGTCAAATGGATAAGGATTTTGAGATACAACCGTAGATTTTTTTTTTTTTTAGAGATTAAATGTATATAGTTATTTTTTTTGGAGGGGTAAATGAATTCATAAAATAAAAATAAAAAATATACGTAAAATTGATTGAATGTGGCAAAAGCCTAGTTGGTAAACACAAGACAACCCTTCTTATTGAGCGTGTGCGTCTATTCAACGCTGCTTTACTTGCTTCTCTTCACTTCACTTCACTTCACTGTGTTGCACTTGCAATGAGTATCTCATCACTGCGTCTCGATTCTCACGCAATATGCACTCATCAGCCTCAACGATCCTTTACTTTCCACAATCGCTACCCTCGAAACGTCGTCGTTTGTGCCGCAAAGCCAGTTGCGCCACCTCCGACCAAACTCGCCGCCGCCGATTCTTCCCTCCGTCGACTCGAGTCGCTTAGCCAAGTCTCCGGCGTTCTGGGTTGTCAATGGGGTGATGAGGGTAAGGGAAAGCTTGTTGATATCTTAGCTCAACACTTCGAAATTGTTGCTCGTTGTCAGGTTTTGTTACTTTCTCCCTTCTCTCTAAAGTTCGTTTCTTTTTCAGTTTTAAACGCTTTTTGATATGATTCAAATCGTGGGTCATGGTTAGATTTCAATGAAATTGTGAAATGATGATGATGGTAGGTTTGTTTTAGGGTTGATTGATTTTCACTTTTTGCTTTGTGATTGAATGGATTTGTTTCTGCATGTTGCTTGATACATTATGTGCTAGGTTCATTGATAAATTCAAATATATGAGTAATTTTTTTGGAATAATTTGGATTTTTTCCACTGTGATGAGTGTTTAGGTCAAAATCTAGGTCAAAACACTTATATAAGTTTATTGATTTTTATGAAACTGTTGAGTCCACATTGGAAGAGATAAGGCTTGAACATGTGTTTATAATCAAGAGGCAGTCCTCACCTTACAAACCAGTTTGACAGTTGCTCTATGTGCCCCTTGGATTGCTCAACCCCTGAAAAAGTTGGAGTTACGATCCAATGGAAAAAGCTGATTGTGAGCCACGATTCGATAAATTGAGGGGCTTTTGAGTAAAATTGAGGGGATCGTAGAGCGATTCTGAACCGATTTTGTAAGGTTTAGTTAGGCCCAACCCAAGTTCTAATTCTAATAAAACCCTAGATGAAGGAGCTGGAGGTGCTAAAGGAGATTTCAACTTATGCATTATCAATTTGACTTCCTTTTTTTGTTATTGTTAGTGTGTATTAAAAGTTTATCTAAATTGGCTCCAAGTAGTTGGTAGGCTAGTGAAGATTTTGATTGATGTACTTGATTACTGTAAGGTGGACTTTTACAATTTACTATATTTTGCAGGATTTGGTTTCATTTGGTGTTGGTGGATGATTTGATTTTTAGTCCCACCCTCTTCCTTGGCATTATTATCTAATGCTCCTTTGTTCATGTTATTTTGCACTGATGATTTGTGATTAATTTTTTTCAGGGTGGAGCTAATGCTGGGCATACTATTTATAATGCTGAGGGGAAAAAGTTTGCCCTTCATCTTGTTCCTTCTGGTATCCTTAATGAGGATACACTGTGTGTTATTGGGAATGGTGTTGTAGTACACCTGCCGGGGTTGTTTCAAGAAATTGATAACTTGGAGTCAAATGGGGTCTCTTGCAAGGGAAGGATATTGATATCTGATAGAGCCCACCTATTGTTTGATTTCCACCAAACAGTGGATGGTCTGAGAGAAGCTGAGCTTTCTAAATCTTTCATTGGCACCACCAAGAGGGGCATTGGACCGTGCTACTCCAGCAAAGCTAACCGTAATGGGATTAGAGTTGGTGATTTGCGGTACATGGAGACTTTACCTCAGAAGCTTGATCTTTTGTTATCAGATGCAGCATTGAGGTTCAAAGATTTTAAGTATGGTCCAGACGTGCTAAGGGAAGAAGTTGAGAAATATAAGAGATATGCTGAAAGGTTGGAACCCTACATTGCCGATACTGTGCATGTCATGAATGAAGCTATTACACAAAAGAAGAAGATCTTGGTTGAAGGAGGACAAGCAACCATGTTGGACATTGACTTTGGCACTTATCCCTTTGTTACTTCTTCTAGCCCATCAGCAGGCGGGATATGCACTGGTCTTGGTATTGCTCCAAGAGTAATTGGTGATTTAGTAGGAGTGGTAAGTGAATACTATCTACTACTGTTTGTTGGAGTCGTTGGTGTTCTTTTCTTTTTTAATTTTTTTTATTTTGATTGAATTATCATCCCTAAGAAAAAGCCTTGCTTCTCATAAGTTATTGTTGTTTATTTTGAAATTTACTTTTAGATCAGGAACTTCAAGTGCCTTTTCCCCCCAACATAGATAATGTAAACAATTTAAGCAGATTTAATTAACACTGGCTGAATGGTTCATGAATTTATTTTGGATGTGCAGGTGAAAGCTTACACTACAAGAGTTGGTTCTGGTCCTTTTCCAACTGAAATTTTGGGTCCAGGAGGTGATCTCCTCAGATTTGCTGGGCAGGAGTTTGGCACAACTACTGGCCGTCCTCGACGATGTGGTTGGTTGGATATAGTTGCCTTAAGTTACTCATGTCAGATCAACGGTTTTTCATCATTGAATCTCACGAAGTTGGATGTTTTGTCTGATCTTGATGAAATACAATTGGGTGTCTCCTATAAACATGCTGATGGCACCCCAGTCCAATCATTCCCATCAGATCTCCGTCTTCTCGAGCAATTGAAGGTAAATATTATCTTTCCCTTTCCACCACCTTCATTCAAGTCATTGATTACATAAGCTAGTGTTTATATGTATTTTACTGATGTATAAACAGAAAAGGTTATTCAAGAATTATAAGTGTCATTGGTTGAGTAAAAAAAGCTGTCGTTGATTTCTCGGGAATGTATAATGTTCTTTCTAATGGTTGCATGGTTTCGTGTTTTAGGTGGAATATGAATCGCTTCCTGGATGGAAGACCGACATTTCTTCCATCAGAAACTATTCTGACCTTCCAAGAGCTGCCCAATTGTATGTGGAAAGGATAGAAGAACTCGTTGGTGTCCCTATTCACTACATTGGTGTTGGGCCTGGACGTGATGCTCTCATATTCAAATAATTTTCACAACGAACTTCCATGTTTAGAGGCTTTCTGCGTATATGTTTTATTCCCACCAACTTTTGATTTGGGACGAAAGCACATTTCTAGTGACTAGTGAGGATTGACTATTTGATGTATTATTCTGTTGTTCATCATCATTGGCATTTTTACTTCTTAATTTTGCAGTACTTGTTGGGAGGATGAGTTTTTGAAGTAATAAATGAATTAGATGTATGATGATAGCATCTGTTATTAGTGTTTTCTATGCAGAGTAGAAAATAATGTTGTACTTGTAACGATCCTGAGGTTTTGAGTTTCTAGTATCACCAAAAATTACACACCATGGTTTTGTAGTTCCGTGTAATCCTAATTCTCACTTATCACTTGTCTGTTGTCTCTGCCTGCATTCCTTGGTGTTTCAGTCATGGTCCAGGTTGAGTTTTACATAATACAAAATTTGGTTGAATGATAAATTTTTGAAAGCTTTTCCTAAAGAAAATTTGATAATCTGTTAGCAAATGTAAGGACAAGATGTTGCAACACAATCTTGTTTAATGAGATTTTTGTTTTAGTAGAATTATATTTATGGCTGTTTTAAAGTGATGCTACCAAATATTGACAAAAGAAAAGTGATGCTACCAAGCACACATTGTTTTAACAGCTAATAACCACACTTCCACGGTGAGGTTTAGCATGGGAAAGGGGAGTTGTTTTCCACCATGAGAAATTTTTTTTTGACCATTAGATTAAATAAGGAACATACTTTTATCATAGACACTCAACACAAGATTTTTTTCACTCTCCTCCATCTCATTCTCTCTCACCCACCCTTGCAGGAATCTCACCATCTCGAATTTTTGCAGCAATCCCACCATCTGAAATTTCTGTTGCTTTACCACACTCGTCACCCTCATTCAATCTCCATGAGTAGTGATTCAAATGGTATGACTTAACAGAGTGACTAAACTCTTAGAACTTGTCTAAGACATTCATGATCAATCCTTTAAAAGCAAGAACAAAAGATGAAGAAAAAGAGAAAACTTTACTAGTTGTTTTGTTCTTTATTTGAAATGGTAGAGGATAAAAAGCATGACCCATTAATCTACTTGTTTCTTTTGTGTTAATCTTATTATACCATTTTTCTCTATCTCTGCTATACCATTTAAGCTTAGATTTTTAGGACCAACATCCTTAACTAGTTTAAGTAATAAAAATGGTGGTTTCCGATGGTCCCAGTTACTACACCACAACAAGAACAAGCCAACAAGTATGAATTCACAAAAAACTATTCAAACCCATTACTCCAAACTTCTCAATCATGGAGAAAACTTGGAGACCCTCGGTTCATCAAATCTGAGACATTTGAAACAATCGGAGATAAGACGGAGGTTGGAGCAACGTGAGGATGGTCGAAGGCAAGACGGAGGTAGTGGCACGGCAGGGATGTGTCTAAAATTTCAGATCTTAAAAAAAACGAAATAGTGTAAAAGAGAAAGAAAAAAAAAAAAGGTGTAGGTCGTCCATGATAAAATCAGTACTCCTCTTTGATCTAATGGTCAAAAAAAACTTTCCTATGGTGGGAAACAACTCCCCTTACCCATGCTAAATGCCACCTCACTATTTACTACTATAGGAACTGGATTTTTAACCTCTAGCTACTCATTTACATGGTTTGGAGTTCTAATCCCATAAAATGTTAGTGGAGAATAATTCAACTAAAAAATGACTAAATATGTCAAAATCAATTTTATATCCCTAAAATTGATTTTGATCCATATAGAAGTATAACCAAACATGCACAAGTTTTCATTAAAAGTTGGTTAAACCTGCTTTATACTAAGAGAGATGTTAGAGACACTCTTTTTTTATCTCTAACACTTTTTTTTTTTTTAATCTCTAACACTCACTCTTGAATTACTTAAATTAATATGGATCCTATCACTACAAATTAAATCTATGTCCAATCTTATCTTATTAGTCATAAAACCCATCAAGCAGCAGAATCGAGACAAAAACCAGAAAACCAAACATTATTCCATCAAATTGAGTGTGTCAAAGAGTACATCTATTACATTTTTTTAAATAGAAATAAAGTTTGTGTGAGTCAAACTATAGAGGTTCGGCATCGGCAGGGTAGACCGTAAGACAAACTTCGTTGATTGTATCGCTATTACATTAATGATTGCTATGAAATACTGATAATATAAAAAAAATAAAAAATTGCAACTTTGATCTTCTCTTTTGATCAATTTTTATGCTTTGATCCCCTAATTTTGAAATCCGCATATTTGATCCCTTAATATTTTTTTCAATTTAAAAAATTGGACCCAACATTTCCAACGACACCAATGTGACACAATATAAATGATGTCTCACTTATTAGCGGGAAATTCTGGATTCGAACTCCGGTCTCAACACATCATAATTTCTCTGCCAACTGAATTATGCTTCCATATTCTATTTATGAAAAGATACGATTTCAATTTCTTATTCCATAGTCAAGTATGTAAATACGCTAGCACGGTAGAAAAGGCAGACGTGCCCGTCTAGACACTAGTTAAAAATAAATGAAATACAAACTTTTGGTATGATACTTTTCTTTTTAAATTGACCCTTTATATAAACTATTTTAGTTTAAATCTATTCCTTATTTATTTAATTAAATTATCAAATTTTCAAATATTGAAATTTGCATGTAAAAAACTACTAAGTTTTGTTGGAACATTTTTTCTTTCAATTTTACCCTCACTTAAACTTTTTTTTCATCATTTTATTCTTCTTTATCAATAAAATACCTTAATTTTTAAATAATCGAATAAAATTTTACAACATCTCTTATTTTTATGGATAAAAGTGGAAAAACACACATTAATACCATCTTGATTCTTTTTTTTTTTACAAAAATACCATCTTGATTCTAGATAATTATAAAGTTACCAATATACTTCCGGCTTATCTTTGGATGGACCGTCTACATGTTCAATTTTGTTCCTACTTTCATTTGGAATTTCCTGTGGATTTTAGTTTCTCTCTATGGGCTCTTCTTGGCCGTTAAATTTCAACAAAATAAGCTGTCAAAATACACTATCGGAAGCATGCATTTTCAGTGGGTTGGATGAGCAATCATCATATACCTCTGCGCAAATTCTAATATAGACCATTACAACAAATGGTCTGTGTCTAAAAAAACAATTTGTATAGAACAAATAAGCATGATCATGTAGATCAATTTAAGAGTTAAAATCATAACAAAAAACAGAAGCTGTGACAATCAAACGCTCCTTCTCTGAAGGAAAGAAAAGAAACTGTCAAGCACTTGTGACTGATCATGAATTGGCTTATTTGAGTTTATGGAATGTCATAAGCACATGCGAGAATGTTTGAAAGAGCTTATGAAAAATTGCATATAGTTTACGACATGTCTATAAACTGTTTTCAACTTATTTTCATAAGCTCTCCAAGATAGCTTATGAAAACAATTTATAACGTATATAAAAATTGTTTGACTTTATTTTATCTTATATTAGAGAATCAACTTATAATAAAAACTTAAATGATATAGCTTATTAAGCAGAAATTGTTGCGATGACTTTGGAGTTTAGGTTGATAGGTCAAATTTTTTATGCATGCAGCCATTTTCATCTTGTTCTTTGAATAACTATTTTCTTAAAGGTAACAAAGGGTGATTGCAATATTGAAAAAATAATAATTCTGTTGGAACAAAATACGTTTAACAAACATTACCCTTAGAGTGGGAGAGATTGTTAGAACGAAAAATGTTTAACATATGTTACTCTTAGAGTTTTGATGATAACAAGGTATTAAAAATTGTCAATTGAATATGCTAATATTTGTTCAAGTGTACAAGACCATAAACAAAATTCTATATCTTTAAGAGGTTCTGGAAGAACAAAAGAGAGCAAAAGAATCAACAAAAAGGAAGCTTGAAGCTCCTGAAGAAAAGTGATTCTGAAATGATGACGTCATCAGAAGCAAGTTCATCAGAAGCGCCTCATCAGAAGCAAGATCACCAGAAGCTGAAGTTCATCAGGAGCTGAAGAACTTAAAGCTTCAAAAACTGGAATCTCATTTAATCACGCATAAGAGTTGCTAAAGACGGAAAGAAGTGTAACAACGGCCTTGAGATAAAATTTGAAAGCGTTGGATGCTTATTCTATCAAGAGCGTTGAAAAAAGGACAAATGTACGAACTGTACAACCACCTTCTCCACTACTTTGGTCGTGCTTTGCAACAAGACAAGGATAACAATTTTGCCCGCAGAAATGTTCCTTCATACAAGGAATAGATTTGAAATTGATCCTTCATAGGACAATAACCATATCAGGCAAAAGATCACTGGTGATTATCAACAAGCTTCAAACGACTCTTTTTGTGTGCTGACAATTCTCCAACGTATCTTTCACACCACTATATAAAGGAGTGAAGACCTACTAGTTGGACAGTGCAATACAACAGACTTAAGCAATACACACGCATACAAAAGCTAAACTCTCACAACAATTCGAAGTTCATACTTTGTTATTGTTTGCATTTCAAAGTAACTTAAAATTTCTTAGCAAAGTCCATTTTTAGAAATTCTATAGTCTCAAGAGTCTTAAGAGTCTGTAATTGATTTGTATTGTGAACACCACTGATTGTATATCAAGTGTTCAAACTCAAACAATTTTCTGTGTAAATCTGTTTGATTGTAAGTCTCTTATTTGTGTGCTTGAGCATTAGAAGTCTCTTGCTTGTGTGCTTGAGCATAGGAAATCTCTTGCTTGTGTGCTTGAGTAATTTGAAGTCTCATACTAGTTGTAGTATTGAGCAATTGTAATTTGAGATTACATATTTTTAGTGAACTCTCCTTGGAAGTGCAAGAGGGACATGACTACTTTCGGTTTGTGGAAGGAACCTGTATAATTGATTTGTGTCTTTCTTCTCTCTCTCTGTTTTTATCCACTGCATCTAGTTCTGAACATCACTTCAGAAGCTGAACTTTATCTGCTTCTGAACAGTGACTTCAGTAGGAGAAAACGAAGAAAAAACAAACTCAATTCAACCCCCCTTCTTGTGTTTTTCTCATCTTCAAATTCAAAATACAGGAAAGTGAGAGTACATGCTCCTAGCTTATAGGTAAACTATTATGGCCCAAGCTTTAGGCCAAAATGTAAAACAAAAAAAATATAGTACTTGTCATCTTAACAAAAAATGTTGAGTTTCACCTAAACCAAATCTATTTTAATGTCGCTGTCAATGTAAAATTTGTATCAACAAAGATGATAGGAAATTGTCGGGCTTCTCTTCGTTTATAGGGGGAGAGAGTGTCTACTTTCTTTCAATGAAGATGTATCCATCAATGCCGCGTCATACCCACATTGTATCTCAAATGCATCCGGCAACATTTTTTTTAAAAGTATAATAAATTATCTTTGGATACTTATGGAACACTTATCTGGGAGTATCCTAGAAGTGCATGTGTGTCCAATACGTGTCCGACATAGATACATCTAATATTTTGAAGTATCCAGGTTTCATACTTTTTAGACATTAAAATGGACCGAATTGTAGCACATTTTACAAGAGGGATGTGTAGTATGTTAGAGAGAAGTGTTATACAAGAATTTATAATGGGAGAAAAACAAAAGAACTCCGGCTTTACTCACATTTCCTCTTTCTCCAAAATTTCTGGCTTTTTAAGACCAACCAATGCTCTAATCCACTTTCTCAATACACCCATAGTCAGTGAAAATTCACTTTAACTCAATCTAACACAAAACTAGCAAAGGAATTATATGACCAAATAAGTGCAAAATATGAAAGCAGATGACTATATAGGCAGTCTTCAACTAACAACTGAACTATGATTTACTGAAATGTAGATGATGAAGCAGGTAGACAGTTAGTATAAGGTATATCAGTTAGCAACCAAGTTTCTCCGAGGTAGAACTAAAAAAGCTAAGTTGTGCACGGTGAAACAAGCTATATTTATCGGCCAATGTAATGATTAACTGGCGGAAGCTACAAGTATATTTGCATTTACATCACACACCATCCACAATCAAATCATAATTACGACAAGGAGTTAAAAACAAGTAGAATTTTCGAAGAGAAAAGTAAAATAATTGTTCAAATACAGCAAACACGTTCGACAAAAGTATATTGGCAGATAAGATAAAATATTACATTGGTTTTGGGTGAAATAAGGATTGGATAGTCGTCCAAGACTCTGTCAAGGAGCTCTTTTTCTCAACAGCTATCCTATAGTTTTCCTCATGAGTATTTACCTTTTTCAGAATTTGTATTCCCTTTGGAGATTCATCAAAAAAATTCGACAAAGCTTCATCCCTCAAATTTATAATTTCTTTAAAATCTGTCATAGTTTTCTCCCTTCCTTCTTTTGCAAGTTGGAATTCTTTCTCGAAATGGTCAATTTTAATGTCAAAATCCTGCTTGTCTTTCAACAGTTCCTCGCAGCGTTTTTCAGCAGCTTTCTTCTCATCAACGAGTGATCTGAGCATTTGAAAAATTGTGTCGTGCTCTTGTTGGACTTGTGCGTAGGATGACAAAGTATTGGTGATGAAAGGGATGTCAATAAGAAGACTATTGACAATAATCTGTACTGCAGTTAAAATACCTTGGTTGACGCCGCTCAAGTACATTTTGAAGTCCTGGAGATCTTTAACCACTTGGAGAAGTTCATTGAAGATGGCAATGTCAGAATATACCATCTCAAAGTCGTGGCTAAACAAGACCTTTAGTTTTTCCAAATGCCCTACCACCTTAGAATTTCTAGAATCTTGAGAAAAGGAAATAGAAGCAAGCTCTTCAGTCTCAACAATATCAGAATTGGTAATTTGATCTCCTTTGGGAGAAAAATCCAAATTTTCCTCTATGGTTCTTGATTGAGGTACATCAACATCGAGCAGTTCATCAAATGTAATCTCCAAAACAGACTGAAAATCTGTGGACGATTTGGCAAAGGTAAAAATGTTGTTGAAGTAGGCATCACTTGATTAACAGTAGGTGGAGACATTGTCGAAGTAGGTGCACCGGTGACAGTTGGTTGAAAAGTGCGCAAGCGCGTTTTCTGTAAAAAATAGCCATGAGTAAAATTTATAAGTACATATATTGACAAAGCTGTGGAGTTCACATATAAGATTTGCGCATTTTCAGTATTTTCCCTCAACAATAAAGGTTCACCACTGGTTTTAATTTTCCAAATTTATCATAGTCACTTTATATCATTAAAAGCGGAAAAAGTTCAACAAATGCAGACTTCTGTGATATGTATCCGGGAGTATCTCAAGAGTGTGAGTGTCGGAAACAGATACTTATCCTATTTTGGAAAGTCCATGTTTCATATTTATTATTTATACTCCTGCATTAAAATGGACTAAAGTGTATACATTTCCTAAGAGGGATGTGTACTAGTATGTTACAAGGAAGTGTAGTTTAAGAACTTTTCATGTGAGAGAAGTGTGATTTGTTCATAAAAAACCATTTTATTACTTGAAAAAATAAAAGGACTCCAGCTTTACTCACATTTCCATACAATAATGCTCTAATCCATTTTCCTGATTCAGCCATAGTCGATGCAATTTCACTTTGCCTCAATCTACCAGAAACCTAGCAAAGGAACATATGGCCAAGTAAGTGCAAATATAAAAAAGGCTTAATTGTATGTTTGATCCATTATGTTTATTTTAGTTTTCAATTTGGTCCCTTATGTTTTAAAAGTTTCAAGTTGGTCCCTTACGTTTTAAAAGTTTCAAGTTGGTCCAAAACGTTCCTCACGTTAGAATAAGTTAGTCCCTTTCGTCACTTAACATTTAAAGATTTGGGTTGACAATATGGGTGATAGAACCTTAACTTATTTAGAAAATTAGTTTCAAACATTTTTTTAATTTTTTTGGTTTTATTAAACTCAATATCATGTTGTGAAAGAGACTAACTTATTCCAACGAGAGCAACGTTTTGGACCAACTTAAAACTTTTAAAACGTAAGAGACCAATTTGAAACTTTTAAAACATAAGGGACCAACTTAAAAACTAAAATAAACATAAAGGATCAAACATGCAATTAAACTTATAAAAAACAGCTGCGTATTCAGTCTAAACTAATAATTGAACTATGAGCTATTGGAAGTAGATGATAAAGCACGTAGCAAATAAAGTAATAAAAAATTAAAAACTATTTGCAAATATTTCAAAAATGTCGGTAATACATCTCTTTAAGACCGTCATAGCCTATATTGATTACAATTTCTTGGTTAATTTCCATCAATGAAGCAAGCATGTGCACGATACAAGAATCGGATACAATATGTATGTGATACATCATTCAATAAAAAAATATAGGATACGATACATGTGTGTGTGTGATACATCATTCATTAAAAACATAGCTCTTAGCACACTTATTTGCTACTGACATAAGCCTAAAGAGGAGTATGATCATCTTGTAAAACATTTTCAGAAAGAAACTTACTTGGAATAAGAAGGTACTCCCACCGTCCCAAATTATAAGTAAAAAAAACTCATTTTCTTTGTCTCAAATTACAAGCAAAAAAGACCAATTTCTATCATATATAATTATGTTTTTTCAAAAAATTATCTTTTCCAAAGGAAAATTAAATGTGAAGTGCATTTAATTTGCTCTTTTTTTCATTTTCTCTATAATCAACTACCAATAAAAATTGTTTTTACATCTTCATATAAAACTTATTTCAAAGATAACACAAAAAACTAGGTTACAAGCTAATACTATATTTTAGTTTTCTTAATAAGTGTTACTCTTATGATATGGGACTCAAGGAGTATTGCTTATGGTTGGCTTCTACTTATGGATGTATCTGACTAGGTTACTCTGGTGGTAGTGCAGTCTCTAGAATAAAGAAGGAATGGAATAGGGTAGGTTGATACTGGTATAGTAATAGGTGGAATGAATGTGAATGGTTTACGTGAGAGAGAGGAAGCATAGCACAGTCAGTACACATTGGAATCATGAGAAAATATTAAACTAATGTTGGTGGCAGCAATTGGTAACCGTGAAAAAATGAAGGGGTGCATGGAGAGAGGGAAGGTAATAAAGGAAAGGAGAAGGATACCTTTAGTGCGTGAGTAAGTATCACAACCTTTGATTTTGTTTTGATCTTAGGCTTTCTTTGGGAGTTTGGAGGGGAGGGGAAAGAAAGACTTTGGAGAGTGAAAAATATAAAGAAAAATGAAGAACAGAAATTCTTACATGGTCTTGCACTTAACACATCATCCTTGAGCCCATCCAATCAAATAATTTCTATTGATTAATTAATAAAATAAAATAAATTAAATAGGTTTTATGGATGAAGAAATCTTTCACATTTTTTTGAAATAGTGTTTTTTTAGAGAATGATAAACTAATGCTTATGATTCATTTATTTTTTATATTAAGAATATTATAACAACATAGAATGAATTTGAAGAATTCATATAAACCCTCTAAAACTCCTCAAAACCCTCATCCAATACAATTTTTTAGTTCCCCCAAATGATGAGACTTTTATATTATGAAGAAAAATTAACCTCTCAATGCACTTCATTTCTTCCGCTTGTTCATTCCTTTTTTCCAAAACCCTCACGTCCCTTCCCCTCCAAACTCGCAAACAAAACCTAAAAGTTTAAAATTAATCATAACGTGACTTCTTTTCAACTTTGTCCCGTTCATTGTAGTTATTGTGATTAATCTTAAGTTCAAAACAAAATCAAAGATTATGATGTGGAGTAACTTTAATAACTTAGAGTAAACATATCCCTTCTTAAAGGATAATAGGTGATGAATGGTAAGGAGAGGAGTGGTAAAGTTAGATTCAAAGGGAAATGCTAATGAATGTCTTTTGCACATTCTTTAAAACTCTTAATAGTAAGTTTGTATGAAAATCACTGTGTTTAATGCATTAAAAATTTTCATATTTGATTTTTTGAAGGAGTAATTTCTAAATTTAGATGTGCTCGGGGGAAAGACCATGTTTAATAATGAGGTTTATTAAAACTCAATTTTATATATAAGCAATAGACCTAACTAGTGAGTGTGTGCACCCTCATATTTTACAAAATAAATGAGTGATCACCAATTGCATTTTTACACTTTGAATCAAGGCCATCATAAGGGGCCTAAATTCCATACTACTAAACCAATTTATTGCTAGTACTGTGGATGCAAACCAAGCAAAAAGACAAAGAACAATGTCATGAACAATATGAAAAAAGTGGGGAAAATCCTATTGTCCCCAATCTAGCCTCTTGTTTTAGAAATACTTTGAATATTTGTGACTAACAAGATCTTGGATACAAGGGAGATCAATACACCTGAGCTAACAACCACCACGAACAACATCATATTAAGTCCGGATTGGATTGATTCTTGGCTACTAGTGGTTGAATTTCTTCTTTTCAGAATTACTCTAATAAGCATTTACTTACATATAACTCAGATAACTGCCCTATACTCTTGGATTTTGCTATTAAGAATTGTTGCATGGACAAACAATGTCATAGTAAAATTTTTGAACAAGTTTGGCTTAAGGATGAAAATAACATGGTGGTGGTGAAGGATGGTTGGACTTAAAGTAGTGGCACTATATGTATAAGAGACTGCAAACCACCCTCAATAATCTTCACTCCTGGGAGCAAAAAGGTTTGGTGTCATCCCTAAGAGATAGATATTAAAGAAAATTCAAAAGAAACTGAACGATCTTGTCTCTTCAGGTGGTAAAAAATATGTGATGAATCTTATCTTATCTTATTAAGTTTAAAGAGCGTAAGCTTCATGATCTCATGGAAAGTGAGTAAATCTAGGGCCTTATGGCTTCAACATGGTGATAAAAAACATAGCTTCATGATCTTATTAAGATGCGAACATTGCTTATGTTTGCTGGGTTTGTAGAAATGGGAACAAAATGTTACTCATTACTTGGTAGAATGACACGTAATTTAAGACGGATGTAGTATGTATGAGTTCTTGTGGATTCTGGTGGAGATTAAAGTCAGTCTTTCACTTAAATCATCGTGTATATATATATCCTCATCCCATATTCAAAAGACACAAGTCTTTTGAGTTTCAATATGATTTGTTTTTAATAATTACTAAATAAAATAAAATATATTGTTGGCATAAATCATTATTGTCAACAAACACAATTTTGACATTAAAAAAAAAATACAATTTAAAATAATATATTTTTTTATCAATAATTAATTGGTTCAAATGGTAAGTGAGGTGAACCCTTTAAGTAAATGATAGAATGAGATAGTTTAATTGATTTGAGTTAACTGAAAAGAGTTGGTGGTCGTGAGTTTAGAGCGATACGAAGAAGAAAAAACTAACATAACAATTAATTACTGATACTTGTCATTAAAAAAAACTAATTAATAATATTTGTCATCATAAAAACAAAAGTTTTTAATAAGATACCAACTCTTTTATTGAAAAATATTGTGTTTAATTTATATACACTCTGAATGGAAAAATACTACACACACATTAAATGATGTGTTATCACATCATTTGAATAAAATATGATAACTCAGTGGTTTTTTTAATTTAAGTTAAATGATAAATTGAGGTCATAATATTTTTTTAAGATACGAATGGAACAATTAATTACTAATATTTATCGTTTTATAAAATGAAAATTTTGTTTACCTGATAGTGTATAAATTAAAAAAAAAATAAAATAAACGCAAGCCCAACATCTGAGCCCATTTTCATTTGAAGGTTTGCGATTCGAACAATGAAACCCTAAAACAACATCTCAGCCGCTGTCGCACTGAACTCAACTCTCTTGTCACCGGAAAACAGAATCTAGAGAATTCCTCATCGTCCAGGTTGGTTGGTTGGTTCTTCTTTAATTTTCAATTCCGATATCGATTTCACAATTCAGTCACAATAATCTCAACCTTTACACCATCACTTATAAGCGTTTATTTCTCTTCTCTGTAGCAATCAACAATTCACAACCATGAGACCAATTCTGATGAAAGGCCACGAAAGGCCATTAACATTCCTCAAGTACAATCGTGACGGCGATCTTCTTTTCTCTTGTGCTAAAGATCACAATCCCACCGTTTGGTTTGCCGATAACGGCGAACGTCTCGGCACTTACCGTGGTCATAACGGTGCTGTTTGGTGTTGCGATGTTTCGCGTGATTCCGGTCGGCTTATTACTGGCAGTGCTGATCAGACTGCTAAATTGTGGAATGTGCAGACTGGTCAGCAGTTGTTTACTTTTAATTTTGATTCTCCTGCTAGGTCTGTTGATTTCTCTGTTGGTGATAAGCTTGCTGTTATTACCACCGATCCGTTTATGGAACTTTCTTCGGCTATTCATGTTAAACACATTGCTAAAGATCCCGCTGACCGTAAGCATCAAGCTTTTTCTGTGTCCGTGTCCGTGCTTTATTGATTTTATGCATATTTGATGATTGTCAATGCTAATGCCAATGTTTGTTTGTTTGTTCTATTCAGAAACTGCGGAATCTTTGCTTGTAATTAAGGGTCCTCAGGGAAGAATCAATAGAGCTATTTGGGGACCACTCAACAAGACTATTATCAGTGCCGGAGAAGATGCTGTCATTCGTATTTGGGATTCTGAGGTGAGGTCTTGCTTCTTATTACCTATTTTTATTTATTTTGGAAACACTCAACACACGGTTCATGTCATAGCAGTTCGACAAAGCTTTACATTTAGGAATAGAGTTGAGGTAGCACCTAGTGAGAATCACACACAGTCTATGTCATAGTAGTTCGGCAAAGCTTTTGGGGTAGCACCTATTGAGAAGCAATGATGTAAACTCAGTTTAGGTGATTTGGACATATAGAGGGAAGACATGTGGACTCCGTAGTAAGGACAGTAGGTTAGTTTAGAGGGTTGTCAAATCACTAGAGGTAGAGGAAGCCAGGAATACCTAGAAAAACTATATGAGAAACTATTAAGAAGGATCTAGAGATTAATGAGTTGGATAGGGGATAGGGATATGATATATGATAGAACATTATGGTGTCGTTTGATCCATGTGGCCGACTCAACTTAGTGGGATAAGACTTGGTTGTTGTTGTTGCAAACTACTATCGCCATCTACTACTATTACTTCATTCTGTTTCACTTGCGTGTTTCAGACCGGAAAACTACTAAAGGAGTCGGACAAGGAATTGGGCCACAAAAAGACAATAACATCACTTGCCAAATCTGCTGATGGTTCACATTTCTGCACTGGCTCCCTTGATAAGTCTGCTAAGGTATCATCATCATTTTAATTACTTTTTTTCATCTTCTGTAACATACCATGATATTATTGCAGTCCACTTAACCTGTTTTCTTTCTTTTTTGCAATACTAATGGATGTCTTTTGGCTATTAACTAGATTTGGGATAGCAGAACATTGTCTCTTGTCAAGACATATGTGACGGAACGCCCTGTCAACGCAGTTACTATGTCACCTCTTCTTGATCATGTATGTATTTCTGTTTTGTCAATTATTTATTTTAAGTCGTGTCACGATATTCATATTAATAGCTTTGCTAATCTAGTCAAGTAATAATTAATGTCTTTCTCCTGCATAAAGTTGTCCTATTTTTTTACGAAGCTGGTTTAAAGTTTGCATAATACCCCAACCCCTTTCTTTCTTGGTGTGAATTTATTCTCCATAAACTACAAAATTCTCTTTTGCATATCCCAATTGCTTACTAGTTCATGGTAGAAATGCATCTCTAAATAGTTCCTTGCTAATAGTTCTGCAATAAATTCTGATATCTACTTCATTTTTCATTTGAGTTATTTGGCACGTGTATTACTCCAGTCATTGGATGGTTTTCTCTATTCCTTACCCTTTGTTATTTTGTAGGTGGTACTTGGAGGTGGTCAGGATGCATCAGCTGTCACAACAACTGATCATCGTGCTGGAAAATTTGAAGCCAAGTTCTTTGATAAGGTAGATTTGAGTTTACCTTCCAATACCATTTCAAGTTCTCTAAAGTGTCTATTTTTTATATTTCTTATTTTATCATTTGTTTAGATTCTTCAAGAAGAAATTGGGGGTGTGAAAGGGCATTTTGGACCGATTAATGCACTTGCCTTCAACCCTGATGGAAAAAGGTACATCCTTTGTTTTTTAATCTTCACCTCTTTCTGTGTTGCAGCATATCATATTTTTACTGTTGGAAATCTTCAATTCACTGATGAATTGGAAAAATGGGCTACCGTGATCATGTCAACATTTTACTGTGCAGAATTTATATCCACCATTGATTCACATTTTTTCAAGAAACAAAACCATTGATTCGCATAATTGTTTGAAATTTCAATATTTTTCCTTATGCTATTTACTTGTATGATTGTCTAATAGGCATATTGCATAATAAATATCAACAGATTGTAGATTGTTTGGCCAGCCATGCTCTCTTTTTTCCCTTGTTTATACTGCATTGATAAGAAAAAATTTCCTTGCTGTTGTTTCTTTTCAAAATACAATTTTGCCGTAGTTTTGGGGCCCCCTCGTTCACAACAAATTATAATCCATGGAAACCTTGAAATATTTCCTAAGGACATACATAGGAGGGATTGATTAATAATTGGAATATAGCCTGGTTCTAATTTAGCAGTTAATCATAAACAGGCAAAATTGTTCATGTTTACATGTCTGATGCCATGTGGTGTCCTCATTTAACCTTATTTGATGGATCTTTTAAACTTATGCTAAGCAGTGTGCTTATTCAAATGATTTATGCCAGACTTTATTTTTTTGAAGAAGGGTTTAAGCTAGACATTAGTTACCTGTATTATGTAAAAATCTTGGAAAGGAGTGTGAATATTCCAAAATTGTGGTAATCGAACATGATCAATGCAGTAGTAATCGACACATTCATTGTTATTAAATTATTGTTTCAAATTATACATTGTTGCAAACTAATACTATAGTACTCCATTTGATTTATGAGACATTATTTGATAGATTTCTGAGTATAGGTTAGTTGTTGAACTGTTTCTTTTATTGTGGAGTTTCTCACATTCTTTTTATTTTGTAGTTTTTCAAGTGGAGGAGAAGATGGTTATGTACGTTTGCATCACTTTGACCCAGATTATTTCAATATCAAAATTTAGTGCCTAGAAGTTAGCTTTCAATTTCTTTCACATAATATATCTGCTGACGCTGCTGTGTACGAAAGCTGTTACTAGTAATCCTTTTGTAACAACATTATGAATGAATTTTGGTTGGTGTTGGACTCCCGTATTTTAAGGTTTTCATGCACATCATTTGAATTTGGGACATATATAGGAGCTTGGCATATCTGTTTGTTGTTAAAGCACCTTTTAAATAAGGTGTCACCAAAAGATATAACTAGTTAAGATTCTGTGGAAGATTATAGGAATGTGGAGAAAAAATGATGGGATACAGAGGTGTAAAATTCTGACATGGTATGTGCAAGATCTCAGAATAGATGTGTGAGACAAGTTTTGCACGTTGATTTTTTCCCCTTCAGGTTCTAGTACTAGTACTCTGTGACGAGTGATATATTTGTTTTCTTTTATTAAAAATATCTAACGCTCTTTTTCGCTGTAACACTGTATACACAAGAGAACTATATCTTGATAGTTTCAACTCATTATGTGGCTTGATTACATACTTCAAATTAAAATTGGCATACTAACCTACAAGGGTGGGATTTAGCACGGGAAAGGGGAGTTGTTTCCCACCATGAGAAAGTCGTTTCCGTCCATTGGATCAAATAAGAAACACAATCTTATCTTGGCCTATCAACACTTGATTATATTTTCATTTTATCGTTCACTCCAATTCTTGTTGTTAGAACGGTTCTAAACCTGAAAAGCTGGAGTTTTATGAAGATTCATTACACATGGAGAAATATATCGGGAAGAACATTGTTGGTTCTGCTTTTGTATAGTTGCTGCACCGCAATCATGTTGTTGGATCTTATCAATGTTGTTTAATATCTGCAATCCTCAACCATCAGTTTCCATTGTACCATATGTAAGAATCAAATTCCACAAACACACCACCAACTTTCTTATACTCCAACCAAGAATGAAATTGGTCTAAGATTTGTTCCAACACATCAACAATTTCAATTCTTTTAATTCTTACTCCAATCCAAATCTAGATATTTCTATGAACAAGATCAGAGTATTTCTTCATCTTTCAACTCCAGATCTGGATATTTATATGAAGGAAAAGCACCGTTAAGATTGGAGTAAATGAGTGTTCTTGATAACTCAACTCGAGTAAAAGATGATTTTATTTTATTTTTCCAGATTCAATTACGTTTAGAATTTATTTATTATTTTATGTAATTGGTAAACAAAAGTTGATTCACGAACAACAATTCAATTTTTTACTCCACACTACTAAACTTAATTCACCATTTTAGATAGTTACTTTGTCTGCAAAAAAATTTGAGCGGTGGTTGTTTCAAAAGAATGGGTATTTTGTGTTACTGTTGATGAGGATGGAATGAAAAAGTCCAATGAGGTGGTGGAGGCAAGGAGGAAGATGTGTTGTAGAGGGTGGGTGGCTAGATATGGTGTTGAAAGACTATGATAAAAATGTGTTCCCTACTTAATCTAATGATCAAAATTAACTTTCCCATGGTGGGAAACAACTATGCTTTCCCATGCTAAATCTCACCACCTACCAGACCTTGTATTTGGCATTTGAAGCCATACATTCTTAAATAATTTTTAGGTATTGTTGTTATCTTCTTTTGTCTTTGGAAAAGAAGTTCTCGTTACACTAGTGAGAAGCCGTGCAAAAATATTAGGTCTTGTGATGTGCCCTTTAATTAACACCGGCATAACAATAACTAAAATTGGAAAGAAGCTAACATAGAAACTAGTGAGACTGAAACCAATCACAGTGTATTAGTCACATATGTGGTTGGTTAACAGCATTAGAAAGTTCCTTAAAAAAAACATTAAAAAGTTGTCAAAATTCATTAACTACACGTAACAACAATTTTAAACATCATTACCTAAACTGTTTAGATGTTCAAATATAAACGAAATAAATAATGACAATCTAAATTATGTTTAAATATATGTAATATATGCATTTTTGGGTACAAAAGACATATATATATATATATATATATATATATATATATATATATA
>Ga0228711_1004618_pt1 | contig 21117 bp, 7 predicted proteins | sample MedpolnodulmetaG_2_FD_177996 | JGI IMG/M metagenome (GOLD analysis project Ga0228711, IMG submission 177996) | Root nodule microbial communities from Medicago polymorpha collected in Santa Monica, California, United States - brown nodules | ecosystem: Host-associated > Plants > Roots > Nodule... | reverse complement strand
GGGGGGGGGGTGAACTTCCTTTTATACTTCAAATCTGTCCGGAATATATAATCCAGACCGATCTTTAATTTTTCGGAATTTGTTTTCCGGAGGGCAATTTAGTAATTTTTGCAGGACGCGTGAGAAGGGCATAGAGTGGGAAAAGTAACACTCTAACTCTATAGTTAAGATAAAATTAGGTTATACTGTTACATTAAAATACATGTAAAGTTAGGTAATATTATGTTCGCCGCTAAATTTAGAGTTCTTTTAAGAAATTCTCTTGTCTTTTTTATTTTGGTGAACTAAAGTATATTTTACACAAGATTTGAGGTAACTGAGATCTATTTTAGGAATTTAAATCTCTCAACATAAATTTTTCCATACACATAGCTCATAGATCGAACCCCGGGACAACATGGTTAAAAGATTCAAGTATGTATCTATCATTTATGTGACACCGTGTTGGTTCTTGTACCTTTTTAATTTTTATAGAACCCTTATTAATTTTTCAATAGTATTAATTATTTTTTTAATATATCCATAATTATTTTACATCTTATCTACAACCAACAATAAATACAATGATAAAAATATAATCTAATTCTTTCTTAAAAGATAAATGTGTAAAAACAATATCTATTGTTAATAAATTTAATATTGCTGTCAATTTTCTTAATTAATGTAACGAGGAATGCTAGCAACACTTATTTTTTAACACTATCTCTATCACTCACTCTTTTATTGGATTAAATCCATGTATGCCCCACCATTTTGTGTAGGTTCAATTTTCAAAGTGTAAACCCATAATAATTTAAACCAATAAGAGAGTGAGTATTAGAGAGGGTGTTCCAAAGAGACTGTTGATAGCATTACTCTTAATGTGATATAATCGACAAATTTTCTTGTAATGAGTCCTATATTTAAGTATGAAGATAGTAGGTTTTTATGCTTATGTTTATTTCTCTCTTATGGATATATATATTAGTCTTTTACTTATTGCTTTTATATTTACTCTTAATATTATTTAGGCAAAATTATGCTTGTTATCCTTTGAGTTTGACATTTTTTTAATTGATTCTTTATTTTTCTGTCTCGAATTGATTCTTTATGTTATAATTTGTACCGTTGGCATTTTAATTTTAGTAAATTATGTCTATGGTCATTTAAGGTCGACCATTTCCCCAAATTACTATCATGGGTGCTAAGATCTAACCCAAAATCACGGTCAACTTGATTGTTAAAGCTACTTTGCAAGTGGAGGAGATTAGAGAAATTGATTATGTGAAAACACCTTTATTACCAAATTATCATATATTGTACAACTATTGTGAATTTAGACTCAAAATTACATCAATAAATTTAGATGTGTGGCACAAAAGAAAATTAGTAATCAATATCAAAGTAACATCAAGCAACAAACGATAACAGACTTAGAACTAATATAGAAACCAAATGTAAAGCACAAACCAACAAACAAAAGATAAAGAGAGAAGAGAAACATACACATCAAGAAATGCTTACTTAGTTTTGTCCAACAATGAGCTACTCTGAGGGAGAGAGATATCTCCGCTTCACTATCAATGAGTTCTTTACAAAGAGATACAAAATGATTACAAGAAATTAGCTTCAACAAGCTCTACAAGAACAGAACATAATTTCTACCATTTTTCTAATCTCTCCCCAAGAATAAGAGACTCAATGATTTCACTAATCCAAGAAGTTTACAAATGTTTTCCAACCCAAGAGAACCTCTCAATAGAACCTCTCAACCCTAAAGTTGCCACCTTTGATTTCTCATGTTTCTCTCTCTTGAAGTCCTCCATAAAAAATGAACAATGAAGCCTTAAATAGTACTCAAACTAGTGCAAAATTGTGTCACGATTTGACTAAATTGTGTCATGATAAAGTTAGTACACAGAGCAGTACTGCATCCTTATCCCAAAATCGCGCTACAATTTTTCTCATCGCACCACGATTTTTCTTCTAGTGGCTTCATCCGCATTCTGCCTCAAAATTGTGTCACGATTTGAATCTTAGAAAACCCAACAATTTCGAATCACGGCAACAACAATTTAAATGTAGATTGTTCATAGGGTTCGATGAATGTTTTATGAAGAGTTATTATTGGACAAAGATTATAATAACCATGTGATTCGAATTGCACTAGCCGATTTTAAAAGGGTAAATATAATGTAACATAAAGAACCCATTTAAAAGAAGGGAAAACCGAATTTACCTCTGAGTTAACACGTTTTTTGCATCTAAAAACGTAAACTCGGACGAGTTTAGGAGTTAACACTCGATTTGTGGAACATTATTGAACTTTAGCATTTTTCTTCCCTTATCCTCTTATCTCTTGTCTATGAATATTGTTAACAATAACAAGCATAACATTGCTCTAACTTTTCGTTCGATTGCCACCGAAGTTAAAGGAATAAATTAGAGAAAGAAATATTTGGGAAATTAAATTAATCCTTTCATTGTTTAGAAGCTCCATAAAATGGGAATAAAAGAATGCAAAACATGAATCCCAAACTGAAAAGGGACAACATATACCAAAATTCTATGATTTACGATATTTTTTTCTCCTTATACTATATCACATTGTCACCAGGTTGTGTGTGTACATAATCTGATTTGCCATTCTCTTTTCTTCTACTTTATTTTCTCTCTTCCCATACGGTTCAAAGTCTCAAACACTGTTGATATACAATGCTGAGGGCTGACGCAATTATGTCATTCATCAGAGTTCAACATTAATAACAGCATTTAAATATTTAGAACTAATCATGGTTACTGTATGATTCTCAAAAAGATGGTCAGCTCTCAAAACAGGGTGTGAACTGCAAACTCAAATATATTTATAAGGGGGAAACTTTCCTTATCCTCCAACATGAATTGAAACGTACACATTCTGAAAGAAGAAGAAAAAAGCACTAATTTTGTATAGCCTAAAAGTACAGTTTTGGATCATTTACATCATCCAGAGGTATATTTGTGGAAACATACAGGTTTTTTATTAGTGAGGGCAGGGCGAAATGTAGCTCTCGATTTATATGTGCACAAAAGCATCAGATTGATTATGTTACTGAGAACCTTTGGAATATTTAGCAATCATGGAGCATGTTACCAGATATGTTTCAAAGAACAACGAATGATAATAGTCATTCTTTCAGTATATGCCAACGCTTAAGCTGGACTATCACAATTCCCAGTTTGATCTCAAAATTCAAATTCCAGTTCAAAAGAATGATAAAATTACATGAATGGGGAGAATAGTTTTACACAATCCTCATGGCAAATTTACAGTATAAATGTATAAATGGCATCAAGAAATAGTATATCAATCTTGTCTCAGATTTGATTTATAAGGCAATGACCAGACATATTCTAAATGAAGAATATATTTTATTGCAAATTTGCAAAATTGAATTAGTGCAGCTGGTCTAAAGTATTCTCCCTCTACATTTTCACACGTCCTTGTGCAATCTCTACTCTGCATGTGTAAAAAACAGTAAACTAAAAGCTTCAACTCGCGAATACTCTATTCTTCAAAATCTTTTCTGCTTCAGATACACTTAAATGTCTGATCCCATTCTCCTTCAACCATCTCTTTCCCCCTGTCATACATTCTTGCACTCTCTTTTCATCTATCTTCAACAACTTAAGACCTTCATTTGTATTAGGGAAAAAACCTTCTGGCCTCAAACACCATGCCCCAAATACTCCAAATAAAACATCTAAGTCACTACCAAATCTTTCAACGCCACCATTATGAAATTTTGCATTGCTTAGGAGAATCCCATTAAAAATTAACCTATCTATTCCTGCGGCCAAACTTCTCCAAACCCCAACAAAATCCCTGCTATTCAAACCTTCTTCCACCACTGCCATTTTACCTTGCAGATAATCCAAGGCCTCTATTAGAGTCTTAGACACTGTCCAACCTTCTTCACTCTTTTGCCATTGCTTTTTGTTCTTCAAATATTCTCGAGAACGAGCATCAAATCCTCTCAAAATAACTACAGCTATCTTTTCAACCCACTCTGTTCTAAACTCTTCCAACTTTTTTATTTCATCATCAAAGATAACTCTATTGGAACTATCTGGTGACCCTTCACTATCCCTGTTTGTATTACTAGGTAATTCCACTTTGTCTTCCTCGTCCACCCCCATCTCAAGGAAAAAGACATCTTCAGACCATTCATTTAAAACAGATTCAAAGTAATGAGCGGCATTGATGGAGATTGCAACTTTAATTAAAGCATCATTATCAGTTAGAGCAGTCAACCCTTCAGCTTCTTGGCAACGGACTAGTATGGAATCAGAAAATTTTCTTATAATAGGCACACCTACTAATCTGAGAAATTTTGACCGCAAAGTAACATTAGGCAATGACCGACAACGTTCAACAACAGACGCTAGATGGCGAACAAAGGCACTGGAAACTAGAGGAGACTTGTGATCATCAATATTTGATGAAAGAGCTACACTTTCAATTTTCTTTCTCCAATTATTCTCGTTTTCAATGTCTGGTTTCAACTTATCTAGGGCATCACCTAGCTCTATTTCTGCCCACAAATCAAGCCAATCTGGACGATCACAAAATACAGATAGGGAAGAAATTCGCTGCAAGATATCATCATCTAAAGATAGCAAAATCCCAGAGTTTTCTACCAAAGACATAATCTTTTTGTCAAAAGCTATCATCAAGTCAATGAGGTGCAGCCATGATATTCTAGAAGATGACTGAATACCTGTAACACTCTCCTCTTCTAGTTGAGTAATATAACTAGGGAAAATTTCCTTTGCCAAGTATGTCGATAAGGAGGTTACCATTGCTGAGATCCATTCTTCTCGGCAACTATATCCAACTACCTTAGCTTCATCAACCAATGGCTGTAACATTTCATCCACAGAGTCAACATAATCCCTTGTGATCTTATACACAAGTGTAAAAATAAATTCTGGTTTATCAACCCATTTTGAGAAATGCTTTTCGGAAGCCAATGATAGGGGATTCACAAGCTCTTCAATTGCCCAAAGTGGTTGTCGTAGGGCAATCTCCCTATCATGGCCCACAAGTTGTCTAGATTTCCTTTTCCTTTGCAACTCCTGTAGGTTGCACAAAGCAAGAAAATTTTCTGAGTACCTGAGCTTATGATCGGCGTGCATGCTTTGTAGAGGATTTGCAATCCTTGCATCTGAGTGCGAGGATGTTAAAGCAGAAAGAGGTGGGGGCCATCCAAGAGAAGATAGAAGTGCCCGATGGTCAGCGATTGCCTGGGGTCTTAAAATGGCTAGAGCTCGATCTACTCTATGGTCAACTGCTGATACAAGATTCCTCCATTGAGGGTGTATATTTGTAATTGAAGTCAATGTTTCTTCTGTCATTTTAAGTTTTTTAATAGCAAACAGACGCATATCCTGCAAAATTTGAAGATAAATTAAGGGATATAGTACGGTTAGAATTCCCAATATCATCAGATTCATATTATGAAAGTGTGCTCACTCCTGAATTCTCGTCAGAAGAATGCTTCTTTATGTTTTTATTACTCATAGTATACGATACAGCATCTTCAATATCACCAACCAATGTATCAAGTTGCAGTGCTGTCTCTGGAAGACACACAAAGGACTTTTAAGAAGCTAAAAGGTAAATGCCTAAGAAATTAAACCAAATGCAGTATGGTAACAATTACTAAAAAAGCAATACTTTTCTTAATAATCCCAACAAACTCATCATAAAAGCACTGAAACACAAATTTCAAGAAAGACATCATCTCCCATTCTTTCCTAAACATTGTTCGAATTTACGATGAATATGTAAAAAAATTGTTCCATCTCTATATCTATAAGAAAATATAAGTAACTACACTTGACATAAAAAGGGAAATACCAAAGAAATCATACCTAAGATTATAACTATCATTGAAAAATCATAGCATTTCTTTATAATGGAAAAGAAAATCATAACATCATCTCATATTCTTCACAAAATATTGTTGAAATTTACAATGAATATCAAGCTTGTGTGCCATCTCCATAAGAAAATAGAAGTAACAACATTGACATAAGGGCATTGCCAAAGAAATCATATCAAAGACACTAACCAGTCATTGAAATTAATTTTTTTTAGCATTTCTTGATAATGAAAACAAAACATATCATGACAATCCATGAAGCACCGACACTTCAGATTGAAGGTGTTTTAGTGTAAGAGTCCAACATGGACACAGCAGCAACATATGTGTTGGCACATGTACTTACATTCATATACTTCAATGTTATCAAATTATTGCATGTGACGTTGTGTCAATGTCGTGCCCGGTGTCCTCTATGCTTCATAAATAACAACAACAACAACAACAACAATCAAGTCTTATCCAACTAAGTGAGGTCGGCTACATGGATCAAACTGCGTCATAATGTTCTATTTGAAACCATATTTGGATCCAACTCATTAAGCTCTAAATCTTTCCAAAAGTTTCTCTTATAATTTTTCTATGTCTTCCTATACCTCTTCTAATCTGACTTTCCTCCATCTAATCTACTCTTCGTACTACAACATCAATGGTCTTCTCTCTACATGCCCAAACCAACTAAGCTTATTTTCTACCATCTTTTCTACTATAAGTGCTACCCCAACTCTCACTCTAATGGTGTCATTCCTAATCCTATCATGTTTAGTCTTACCACTCATCCAACGCAACATCCCCATCTCCGATATGCTTACTTGATTTTCGTGTTGGTCCTTAACCTCCCAACACTTTGTTGTCCGATGGAATGCATCATAAATAACAATCACTCAAAACATGAGTAAAAACACCTTTCATTTTTTTTCTCTAAAATGTTCTGTGATTTGCACAATTCAATCACAAAAAAAGAAAGAAAAAAAAAAAACTAACCTGCATAAACACGAACAGTCTCCAACCTAGCAACTTCCTTCGCCAAAGTCGCAAGTTCTTCTCTAAAACCTTTCCCATCTCGTCCTCCTCTTCCTCCATCTTCAATCACAAAAACAAAAAAACAATTTCACAACATTCAAAAACACACAAAAAAAACCCTAAAATAAAAAACCTTCAAATTGAACCTTGATTCAAACCTTGCACAATGCCGGAGGAGCAAGTATCGGATAGGTTACTCAATTTGAATTTAACACCATCAAAGAGGCTATGAATTTCGCTGGAAAACGAAGCGTACTTCGCAAGACCCGCACCGAGTCTCCGAGTCAAGTCATCAAGAGCGCGATCCAACTCGGAGCACTGAGTTTGAAGCTCGGCAACGAAATTGGGAGACTCGGTGAGGACGGTTGCGGTGTGGAAGTTGTGGTCGAGGAAGGTGAGTGCGGAGTGGGAGAGATGAGAAGGTGGTGGCAGTGGTTGGAGGCGGTTCATCGGTGAATTTCGATCTTGATGGTTGTGGAAGGTTTTTCGCCGCCGTGTGCGGTGTTCGGCGGTGTAGGAGGAAGATGAGTCTCCGGCGATGAAATGAATCGGACGTTGTTATTATGATGAAGTGGTTTTCGTTGGTTTGGGTTGATCCAAAGCAAGTCCTAGGCTGGTTTTTTATTTTTTTATTTTCAATATTACCTTTTATTTTTTTTTACAAGATTACCTTTTATTTCTTTGTTGGCAACTCCTAATAAAAAGAAAATGATTTTTTAAAGTCATTGAATAAATTAATGTATTTTGATTTATATATATTAGTTGTCCATGTTTTAAGTCAACTCATGAGTCATGTGTATTGGGTGAAATTTTAATTTTTTTGGGAATCTTGTTTAAATATTTTTTGACATAAAAAACTTCACAATGACACAAGTAAAATACTTAAATGCCCCCAGCGGTAGTTAACTACCGTTGAAATCTTTTCTTCAATTTTTTGCATATTCTCTACGCTGCCTTATTCTCCCCTAATTCTCTTCACTCTTCATCTTCTTCTTAACCCTTTTCCACATTCTCATTTTTACCAATTCTTCGTTTTCATGCATTCTCTTTCTAATATGCTACAAATTTTTTGAATTGGATATTTTTTGTTCAATTTTTCTCACGTTGAATTGGGTATTATTTTCATATGTTCAATTTTTCTATCCATGGATGCACAAGCTGGTTTATCATTGGGGTTAAATGCCTTTATGCCATCTTCAACAAATTCATCAAATGGGTCACTCACTAATACTATTTTTCATTCCATTTGAATTCAAAACCAAACCCTTCTCTTTCATGGTGTTTACTTCATGAAAAACCAAACAAAAATGTTCATGTTAATCTCATAAAACAAGAACAGGGCAAAGTTTTGCTTTTGAAAGAATTATGGAAAAGGAAAAGTTGAGAGAATTTAAAAGAATTGAATTGATTTCTTCTGAAAATTTTGTTTGCAGAGTTGTGATGGAAGCACTTAGTAGTCATTTGACTAATAAGTATCCAGCGGTAGTTAACTACCACTGGGGGTAATTTAGTCATTTACTTGTGTCATTGTGAAGTTATGAATGTCAGAAAAGCAATTTTCAAAGGCTTTTATATGGTCATCGTCATCTTAGATGCTTTCTTTTCCGAAGATCCAATGTAGTATTCAATGGAAAAAGACTTTTATACTATGGCACAAGGAGAGTGATAATAACTTCAAAAGAGTTTATGGTCTAATGTCTAGCAGAAATCGAGATAATGCAATAATGAGAGACTGGTTTTAATGAAGAAAGTGTCCCCTGGCATGCGCCTGGTGCTTCTATGCAATAGCATCGGGATGCTGAGCACCCCTCTGGAGCGCCTGGGCGCTTCAATGCGTTTTCTGTGCTGAAATGTCAGTTTCCGCGCCTATTTAGGTGTTTTCTTCAATGTAAGATGTCTTGGAACTTAGGAACAAAATTCCCCCCTCTGTAAAGTCTCATGAGGCCTCTTGAATCTTCATTCTTCATCTTCCCTAGGACCACATAAATCTTCGGATGTCTTGCTTTCCCTGATTTGCTTAATTCTTCGTGAATTACATCAAGAACCTAAAATTGCAATGTTTCGGAAAGAATAGAATTACATACTTAAATATAAAATAATTAAAAAAAATATAAATGTCCTGAAATCATAGGTAATTGATCTAATACTCCTCTGTTTTGTTGGTAAAACCTACTGAAAATGACTAAAAAACATGCTAAGAATAACATAAGATGGCTTGTCATCATATGTAGCATGAAGCTGACCTCTCTGTTATTAGCGTGCAAGCCCTAGAGGACAACTAGGATAATTGGACAAATGTGTAGTAATAAGATCGTGATTAATGTAACGGTCCATGAAATGGTTTTGTCCTTGTGATTGGGAAATTATGAAGCAGTTAAGTCGAATGAGAAAGTTCATACGGTAATGGTGGTTTAATACTCCTAACCTAGAGCGAGGTATTAGAATCAGAGGACGCAGTGGAAGACTAACCAAGAATGAAATCAAGGAGTATTTAGAAGTTGATACTTCGGGGCATGGATGTTGTGAGAAATCTTGTGAGTCGAGCTAAGAAATGTTTCAAATAATATAATTTAGGGAGTTGGGTATGAGGCAACATATATGAATGAGGTATCGAGAAAATGTTATTTGGAGTTGAAGTCCTATCAAGGAATAACAAGTATAGTTTAATATGTTATTCAAATAGCAGAATTTAGAGAGTTGGGTATGAGGCAGCATATATGAATGAGGTATCGAGGAAATGTTATTTGGAGTTGAAGTCCTATCAAGGAATAACAAGTATAGTAGAATATGTTCGAGTGAGAAGATACTACTCAGAGGAAGATTTGATGATACCCGAACACAATTTAGTTTAGAAGTCTGGAAATTTTGAACTCGATGTTCAGAAGTGGAAAATTTGATACGCTAGTTGGAAAAAACTTGTAGCATATGGCCTGGGTTTATACCTGCTCAGAATATGGAAATGAATTTAAGCGAAGATAGGACAACATGAGTGGTGTTCTTTGATTCTCTATTTTGGTGTTGTTGAGGGCGAAAGGTAAAGATTGAAAATAGGGTGTTGAGATTGTTGAGTTTGTTGAAGAAGGCATTGAATGAATGTGAAAATGTGTGTGGAATTTATAATTGGGATTGTATGTGTTGAAGAAACCCCCGATAAAAGAAAAAGAAGCTAATGTTTATATTTCTTTGTTAAAAAAAAATGTTTATGTTTCATTAAATCTTTGTATAATTATGAAAAAAAAATTTACTTTTATTTAAGTGATTTATAAAAATGTTATAAAATATTTAAAAGCCACATATGTGTCATGTGTCCAATTTGGTTCAGTTAGCATGTGCCACGTCTGTCAACATGTGCCAAGTAATCAAGAAAGTTAACCTCGTGACTATTTTAAAAAACAAAAAAAATTGCAATGACGTTTAGGGGTGTGAGTGGTTCGGGAAAAACTAATGAAACCGAAAATCCAAAGCGAATAAGAATCCAACCTTGTTTGGTTCGGTTAAATACTAAACCGAACTAACCTAAACCGATCTAGTTTGGTTCGATTTTCGGCTTTTGATTTTGAGATCCAATGAACCGAACCGATGCTAACCTCACTCCCCATTTTAGTAATATTATCTCTCCTCACACACACTTTTGATTAAGCTCAAAATTAAAGTCCAACATAAAATACTTCTTAATTCATTCACTTTCTCTCATTATCATCTCATCTCATCACTCACTGTCTATTTCATTTCTACTAAAAAAAACACTAGTTGTCGGTCGCACCTAAACCATTGTTCCTCTTCGCTGTTGGAATCGTTCATCTCTTATTAGTTTTTTCATGTTTGTTATATAAAGTAGTTTGAAAAACAGAGAACATGGAAAACAAAGTTCTATAAAATATTTGAGTATGTTGTATGCATAAAATACAAAATTGTGAAAATATAGATTTTTTTTAATTGTATTTTCAAACAAACCGATCAACCGAACTGTTCCAAACCAAACCAACTAGTTTGGTTCGGTTTCTTTTTTTAAAAATAGTAAAAACCAACCAAACCGAACCGATGATGATTTCATTGGTTCGGACATTTTTTTGACCAAAAACCGATCCAAACCGAACCGTTACACCCCTAATGATGTTTTTTAAAAGTTTTTTTCAGGAACCAAAACCCAAACGAGCCATATTTGCAGGGACGAATATCATATTTTAGCTTAATTAAAAACATATACCATTGATCATAAAATAAAGAAAAAAGTGGCGTTAACCAAAAAAAATTGAAAGAGAAAAAAAAATGTTTTTCATCAAATAAAAAACCTATCAGAAATATACTGCTACACAATATTTATGACATAAACTAAATTAGTATATATATAGTATTGTAATTAAACATTTATTCGACATAAATGAAATGTGCTTCTAAAACAAGATGATTCAGAATGTAGTTTTTACGAAACAAATGAGAGCAAGAATGTTGAGGCATCGAAATTGACATCAAAACATCCGACAATTGATTTTACTCAGATTTTGTTGAGCATCATGACTACTATATTGATGTTGATTCATTTTTTTAGTTAGTTGTTGGTTCACATTGTTGAGTAGACTTTTGTCCACTTGTATGATTCAATCCAAAATCTCCATGCTGCCCAATAATCGAAGAATTCAAAGAAATAACTTTTGGTAATTCATTTTCTTTGTTATTGATCCCAGGTTGGCGACAGTATAATCAATGTCATATCCTATCCACGACATAAAATTTAACGAGAAATGTTTATATCACGATCAAATGATTAAAGAGTCTCGTTATAAGTACGGAAGACACCATGTTGTGGATGTGAACTACATCACGATGAAGGACAACAGTGTTGTCTACAATCAATCATTATACCAAACCACAAACTCGATTGATTTCATTTTTGTTACTACAAACATAATTCACGAAACATAGCGTACATGGTGATGATTGTAGAATAATAGATAGAATTACAGTGAGATGTGTTACATTTTCCTTGATAATCGGTGTTAATGTTATGTTGTTGATGACATATATGCATATGTGTATATAAAACTTATTATTATGATTATTATTCACTCGATGCGACTAATATATCGTCCCCACTAATTGGATATTTTGATTATTATTATTATTATTATTTAATTTGCTAGTAAATATATTATCACCAAAAAATAATAATTTATTCATAAATATATTTTTTTTGTTAGAAATTCTGTCAAATCTTTTTAACTAATCCATTTAATGAGGCACCAATAACTAATAATTGTTAATTAACTTGTAAAAAATAGCCCACGTGAGCTTAGCTCAATTAGCAAGGACAATGCATAATATATGCAAGGTCCGGGGTTCGAACTCCGGACACCAAAAAAATAAACTTGTAAAAAATAAATATTGTCTATTATATGTGAAATCGTGAAAATTAGTTTTTTTTAAACGATTTGATTGTTTAGTTATAATATATATATTTTTTTAAGTTACAGTTATTTTTGTTGACAAATTGTTTAGTTATTATATAGTAGCACTCTATGGTATTATGTTTTATATATACCACATTCAAATATTTTTGCACAAATAAGATTAAAATAAGTTTTATTTATAATGGAATAATTCCTATTTCAATATGATTTAACTAATTGATGATTCAAATAGTATTATAAAAATGCAAACACATCAGTTTAAATGAAGATCCCTCTAAAAATAACAATTTAAATTGGGGTCCTGTTAACCGATGCTCCCGGGGCACTGGTTAAGGAATCCAAAATAGGAAAATTTGAATTAAAAACAACATTTTTTTGACTTTTGAAAAATGGATTACACAATTTCCAATACAAAAGCTACTTTATTTGGTTCCTTAACTAGTGCCCCCGGAGCACTGGTTAACATTTCCCTTTAAATTAAGCATATAGTAGGAAGAAAAACAAGCTACACTTAAATGGTTCAACCTCTTTATATATAGTATAGATGTATAAGTATAGATAACGATAAAACCTTTTAAAATATATTTTTATATCATTCAAATAAAACTTAAAAACGTTGATACACGATACGACATTCTTGCCACACCAATTTACTCGACACATTCATCTTTAAGTGATTCTCTCTTTTAATGAGTGTCGACTTACAATATTTAAAAATAAAATATAAGTCTAGTTGTTATACACACAACAGAAAAGAAAGACAAACATTGGTATTTAGCCTTGTGAGGTGCAATTTAGTGGAGATCACAAACTCTCATGCTACATTGATGTGGAGAAGAGTGAATGCAATTTAGCATAAACAAACGCGTTTGGTAGGCTAAGGCGATCATTTGGAGTAAAACTATAATTAGCAGAGAACTCAAATTGCCACAAACAACACGTTCATGCAACTTTGACCAATTTTTTTATGGTGCGCTTTAGCCTTTTCCAAAACTTAAATATATTATGTTGAAACAATATATTGAATGAATCAATTTTAGTAAACAATCTATGTTTTTCATCTACTTTAATAATAATATTCTCATTTTTTTTAAAAAAAAGAATTCTAAAAATTACTGGATGAAAAGCTTTATATTATACAATATATTTTTTATTTGGAAAATAAAAAATAATCTCATGTTCTTCAACGGCCAACTTTAATTTTTTATTGTATTTACATGCAATAAATACATATAAATATTCATTAAATAACTAGGTTGAAAATTTTGAAATATTATATTTCTATAAATATATTTCAAAAGCTCAAAAACTATTTTAAAATAAGTATTTGGAAACTTTATAACAACTTACAACTATATTGTGTCATATAATTACATTTAAGTTCTTGATCAATTAAGATGAACAATTATAATAATTGATGTTGTGTGTTAACGAATTATATAAGAAATTCATATAAAATAAATTGTACAATCATGAAATGTTATATACATAAATATTGTATGAATAAATTTATATTGAAATCGTATGATCATATATACAATTTATAAATATTGCATGATCACAAAAATAAAAATATTGTATGATTATAAATGTGTAACTAATTCATGAGAAATAATTGTATGAATTGCATAATCATAAATATTGTATGAGTTAAATGAATAATTGAATTAAATTACAAAAATACCTTTTATTTTATGAACTTATATAAAACATGTGAGATGCAATAAAAAAGTTAATCACATAGCTTAATTGGTATGCAATGTCACTAGTTTAATTGGTTTGGATGTTAAAACTTCCGATTTGTTGAGCAATTTGTTTGATTCTTACACCCTAAATGTTAGTCTAAGATGTCATTCAAGCATATATCACCATATTTTGTAAAACTTTTTTTTAGTGACTAAAATAGCACTATGACTATTTCTTTCACGGGCATTGAATACAAATTAGTTATAATAAGAAATTGCTATAAAAATATTTGTGAAAGATTCATAAGCATTTAGACAATCAAATATAAAATAAGCACACACTAATGATAATGATCTATTTATATATTAATAGTGTGTAAATTATAATGTGATGTTATACATATTTTTCTTAATACATTTTTATATAAATTAAAAATAGAATAAAATAAAGGAAAAAAAACTCGGTCTCGGGAAATAAACTTAGCCTAGTAAAAAGAAAAAAAAAGGCAAAAGATAAATCAAAGTGTTATAATTTTCAGTCCTATAAATGGTGTTATAAACATAAGTATGCTTTACCTTTTTCATTTTTTAGACTTTGAGAAAACTTTAGAGAAACAATAAGTATGACAAGGAACAACTCTGCCACCATCATCACTCCAAAGAATGACAAAAATATTCATATCCTTAGCAACATTCGAGTTGCAAATCAGCCTAACAAGGTTTTGTGAATTGTAATAGGTTTTCTGAAGTATTCTCTGTCTCATTATGTATAGCTCGTTCCACTATAAACCTTCAAGTTTTCTCAGTCTCACCACTTCTTGAACCTAACTTGTTGAGGAACCCAACATTTATCAATTTCTCCAAATGTCTCATTTTAAACAAAGTTACTTGCCACTATTAGGGTGGATTACAAAATGTCGAGTTTGTTTCTATTTTAACACAAAATGATCTTAGGATTCTAAGTCTCGCTGAAGAGGGTATAATAATGAAATCATATAACAATATAAGTATGTAAAAATCTTACTGATGTTAGTATGATTTAAAAATTAAATTGAATTGGTGAAGAAAAAAAAAAAGGGAACATCGTTACAAAATCTAAATTTGTATTTACTTGAAAATGGTTATAACATAACAGAATTGAAATTCATATAACTTGATCTATAAAACTCATTTTTGAGTGAAACCAATTGAATTTTAAAGATAACTTATAGTATTATGATACTTAAAAGTTTTATTAATTTACTCTACTTTTACATTTTTTTGTGATATTATGAAAATGTCCCTTCTATCTTATAAAGTTTTCTGCATCAAACAGCTTAGATAATTTATATCTTGAGTTAGGAAGCTCTTTTTTGAGTGAGACCAATTGCATTTGAAAGAAGACATCTTCTACTTTCATCGCATTAAATTTCATAATTTTACGGTTGTTAAAGGCCAAATTGAATATGAAATTGATGAATTGACATGTTATGTCAAATTAATGGATGTTTTTTTAAGAAGTTAAATTCGACCATCCAAATTGACACAAGATAGAATCGAACCAAATTAATGGATGTTAAATGAATGCAATGTGAATTTGTTAAGAAAAAAAAAGGGTTCCACACTAAGTTTTATAATATGTGCAGCTAAATAATAGATCCAAGTTAAACTTTAATACCATCTTACATTTTGGATCTATATCCCATAAAACAAAAAACTGTCTAATCTTTATAAGCTTTATCTAGACCATATCTCTAGCAAATGTCTCAGGGTCTTTTCCTAATACTACATTACCAATTTCGCATGATTGTATTAGTGATTATATTTGATTTTCAAAACATCGAAATAAAACTACAAAATACTTTACTAGATCATAATGCATTTACTCTCACATTCATGACAAAACAGAAAACACAACTTAAAGTAAAATTCCAATAGTTTTTGATTAAATAAGTTGAATTCAAAGCTCAAAACGGTGTAATACTTCCACTTCTTGTTTCAGTAGGACTGTATAAAGCAGACCTGTTCCTTGGTCTATTCTCCTCCAATTGCCTCACAACTTCTTCCATACTCGGTCTAACCGATGCCACCGGTGCACAACATCCCATTGCTAGCTTCAGTGCTTGAACCAACCCGTCTTCCATCGGACTTCTTATCCCTTTCAGCAGCTCCACATCGAACACTTCCATTGTTGTCTCCTCCAGAACTGCTACTTTCACCATCGAAGGTAAATCCACGTACTCCCCACTTCTTCCGTTCTTACCAGGCTTCTTACCAATCAAGATTTCAAGAAGTAATATACCGAACGCATAAACGTCGGTCCTTGAGTTACATTTCTTCATTCTTTGAAGCTCCGGTGCTTTGTAACCGTCAGTCTTGGCAAGTGCCACCATCTCGTCAGCTATGGAAGGGATCATCAGTTTATCTAGGGCGAAATCGGAGACCCTGGCAACGAAGAAGTCGTCCACGAGAACATTCTTGGAACGTATGTTTGCATGAGTTATTGGAGCATCAAGTCCTGTATGAAGATATGCTAGTCCTCTTGCTATACCTAATGCAATTTTGTGTCTCCTAGCCCAGTTCAGCACTGGTTTTCCTGCTTTAATTTCTGTAGAAATCAAAATCATAACATAATGATCAATGGCAAGCAACAATGTTAATGTTCAAAATTTCAAATCACTAAAATCAAACAGCTATTTAAGTTCACTTGTTGAAATTTTGATTTTCATTTAAACCCTGTCTGGTTTCCAAGAAAACCTTGTGGCATATTGGTGACACTACTGATAGCTTATTTGAGTTGAATGTAAAGTAATTTATGTTTGGACACATTCATGTATAAGTGGGTTGAACAATAAATTCGAACCTAAAATTCAATTGTAGAGGCAAAAGCTCCAAATTTCTAGCTTCAAGTCAGAATTGATTCTTGAGACAAAATCAATTCGACTGAAGAACATTCAAACATGTCAATATCAATTATACATCTATAGAATCAACTTTGCCTCCTCTAAAAGTGGAACCAAACATACACAACGTGAGAACGAGACCACTGTCAAATGATATGCCTCAATTGCGGCGTGTTCGTGGAGACATTAAAACCCATGAAATTGTGGTCCTGGACTGCAAGTGCAAGTGCAATTTCTTTTTTCACCACAATGGAACAATCTTTCATTTTTCAAAACTCTGATCATGATTTTTAGGTATCAAGACTGCAAGTGCAATTTCTTTTTTCCTTGATCAGAAAACGATCAGAATTTTTACTCTAGTTTCGATTTGAAGGATTACAGTAGTTATCAATTTGATGAAATTGTAATTAATCAAATCAGACACTAACACACTACAAAAATAATTTGAATATGAAATTATGCTGACAGTTATAACTATGAAATGCTATTTATATAAGCATGTGAATGAAACATAAAAAGCAATAAAAGCAAATGCATTAGAAGAGAGTTAAGTATTAACAAACCATGCAAAAGATCATGAAGAGTTCTGAGAGGCAAATAGTCATAAATAAGCAGCTTCTCCCCTCTTTTCCCTTGATAGAAAGCTCTCAAAGGAATCAAATTCTCATGTCGAATTTTCCCCAACTGTTTTATAACCGCCAAACACGAAGTCCTATCCTTGCAAGTACCTTCCCTCAACAACCTCAAAGCAATTGTTCCACCATCAGCAAGCTTAGCCTTATAAGCTGTTCCATAACACGTCTTCTCCATAACTTGACCGGTCGCATTCAACACATCATCAAGTGTCAAATTCTCACCACCAGGAAATAACATAAGCTTCCCTTCACCATTTCCACCAACCGAATTTCCGCAACCGTTTTCTTCATCATCTTCTTCATCATTCAACTCATCTTCACTATCACCACTCCCCTTTTTCTTCTTGTTTTGCATATAACCAATCAACAAAGAAGCCAAAACAACAGCACCTGTCATAAGACTAATAACAATACCAGCAACAGCACCAGAACTCAATGAAGAATTCTTACCACAGCTTTGCAAAGGTGAACCACATAAATCAGGACTATTCCCTTCAAAAACATCAACACCAAATTTCGACGATTCTCCGAAAAATGGCACCACCCCACTAAAGTTATTATGAGAAAGATTCAATTTTTCTAACCTAAGTCCAACTAAACCATAAGGAATTACACCACTAAACACGTTATTCCCTAAATCAAGCTCTTTTAAAGCACCAAAACTAGTAACAAAATCAGGAAAATTCCCAGAAAATTTATTCCCACCTAAATCAAGAAACTGCAAAAATTTACAAGATGAATCAGGTAATGCAGGTTCTGAAACAGACCCAGATAAAGAATTTCCATGAAGTTTAAGAGAAACAAGTTTATCACACAAATTCCATATAGAAGGTGGAAGAACACCATTCAAAAGATTATCACTCAAATCAAGTTCAGAAAGTGAAGAACCATAACCAAGTTCAAGAGGAACAGTACCAGTCAATGAGTTAATATTAAGGTAAAGACTTTGAAGCATAGGAAACTGACCAATCTCTCTAGGGAGAGAACCAGAGAGATTTGCAGAAGGTAGTTGAAGAGAAAACAAATGCAAAAAAGGGTTTTTGAAGAATGAAAGATTGTTCCATTGTGGTGAAGATAAGTCAGTGCATGAGAGTGATGAACCGTTTGTGAAGACCCATTTGAGTCCTCTCCATTGACAAAGTGGGATTGAAGTGTTCCATGATGAGAGAACAAGATTTTCAGTTTGGCCTTGAAGTGAAGGTTTGATTTTGAACAAAAGAAGTTCTACATCAGAAGAAGTCGAAGGTGGTATAGTTTTTGTTGAGGCTTTGTTGCAGAAAAAGAAGATGAAGAAGAGAAGGTAGAAAGAGGAAAGGTTTTTGAGAGAAGACATGAAGAGAGAGAGAGAGAGAGAGAGAGAGAGTAGAGAGGAAGTGAAGTGAGAAGTTGAAGAAAGAGGCTTTGTGTGTTTCTCTTTACTGGGAAAGCTGACAAAGTGTTGACTATGAGTGAGTGTAACAAGGAATAAGGTTTTTTTTCAAAGTGTCTTCCACTTTGTTAATTCAACGGTTGGGATTTGATTGTACTACTCAATTGCAAGTTTACAAATAGAATGATAGAAACTTGTTATCATGAGCATTATCTCATTTGGTGGACACATTCCATTTATTCTAACCACTGGATTACTCCCTCCCCTTCGCTTCTAGATATAAACAAATTTTACTTTTTAATTTCATTCAATTAATGATGTATGAAGTCCATATTAGTTACTAACCTGTAAAAAAACAATGAGAATGCTAACATGTGTCTTAATGATAAGCACGTGGAAATGAACTTTATATAAAATGATGTTCATATCAATGTAAAATTGTTTCTTTTGAAATCGTTAACATGTGTTTTTAAGATGCATATTAACAAGACTTGAGAAAAATAGATAAAATAAGATAATAAACAAAGTGTAACAAATAATAATTGTACCAAAACATAATAATAAATTTGTACCAAAAAGATTAAAACACTTAAGGATATTACAAGGAAAAGGCCAATAATTTTATTAAAAATAACTAAATTTATTTGTTAGGCTCTATATTGTATGCTGAGTTATATGCAATCTACAAGGGACTCTTTGCTGGCCAAAGATTTCGAAATCACCAATCTTTTTTTCTCTTGACTGCATTAACCTCGTTAAAGGCCCCTTTTTCAAATTTCATGTTTATGGTGTTTTGATTCAAAGGAGTTGCTTGAGCAAAGTTCTGTCACAATTTACCACACTTTTTGAGAAAGAAACAAATGTGTAGATTTTATGCCTATGTTTGCAGCTTCATTCGACATCGAAATTACCATTCATCTTTCTCCCTTGAAAGGTCTTTTGAACCTTCTAAGAGGAGATGAGGCTGAAACCTTCTTTCCTAAAGAGTAGTTTTGGTTTTGTTGTTTTTCTTCTGTTTTTGTTTTTGATTTTAGCCTTCTACAAAAATAAAATAAAATCAAAGGAACACTTTAAAGAATAAATAACTAAACAACACCACTCTTTTTTCACCACCAAAAAAAACTAAACAACACCACGTTAAACTAACTAAATTGATTGGCTGTATATATATGTGTGTAAAAAATCTTGAAAACTAAAATGAGACTGACAGAGGATATCATGTTTCATGATCATTATTCCACTAAATCAGACTCACATGTTATTATATCATAAGTTTCGCATCATAACACACATTTTTCTCATCCTCCCCATCTTTTTTCTTTTGCACTCATTTGCTGCTGGTAGAGCTAAGTCAGGGAACCAGACAAATGAGGCTCAATCGAGGTGCAATTCTCATATGTGGGTAATGGAGTTAGTCCCACATTGGATGATGCAACGTATTTTTAACAACATATAACTTAAACATTGTTGGGTCACCGAGGGAGATAGAGGGACCGTCCACATCGAGGTTAGAACAACCGCACTTGTAAGAGAGACGCCACACTCTTACTAAAAACCAAGTGTGAGTCCATCAATTCATCATGCTCCCCCTTCAAGCGGAAACTCTTACTTGCTTTGTATCGCCGTTGCTGCTTTCTGCACAAGAAAACGGACTGGCTGCCTCGGTCGCACCCTTCGTCAAACCGAGGCTCTGATACCACTATTGGGTCAGTGGGGGGAGCTCGGGGGGACCTTCCATATCAAGGCTTGAACAACCACACACGTGAGAGACGTCACACTCTTACCCAAAACCTTAAGGCAGTGGTTTATGAGTCCTCTTACTTATAAGGTGTTCAATCTTTCACTACAAGAAAATTGCCATATAACAACGGTCACTTTTAGCAACTGCAGAAAAAAGAGTTGCTATAGATAAAATTTAGCAACTGATGTTCTAATACCCCGTTGCTATAGGTTAAGAATGAAAAAGCCCCACTCAAAACCTTTATAAACCAATAGACAAAATCATTTTATAAACCAATATTTAAAAACTGCTTCTAAGAAGAAGAAAAAACTAAAACAAAATCCGCTTGATGATGGAAACTACCAACGATTTTGTAGTGATGATTCAGTTAGGCTATTTACGAAATTGCCATTAAAAAATGATTCTCGTGTTTTGTTAGAGAGAAAACTGGAATAAAAGTCAAGAAAAGCTGTTTCCCTTTTTCTGTTT
>Ga0228711_1004614_pt1 | contig 21136 bp, 10 predicted proteins | sample MedpolnodulmetaG_2_FD_177996 | JGI IMG/M metagenome (GOLD analysis project Ga0228711, IMG submission 177996) | Root nodule microbial communities from Medicago polymorpha collected in Santa Monica, California, United States - brown nodules | ecosystem: Host-associated > Plants > Roots > Nodule... | reverse complement strand
GCCCCCCCCCCCCCCGCGATATCGACTAACATTATATTTCCACCTTAACACATCCAAGGTTCAAACGAAGGAGATAAAGAAGTTTGATGTTCTTAATATGAAAATAGTAACTAATTGTAAGAAAAAACCTATGAATGAGACATGCATTAGCCAATAATGAATTGGTTGTAATGTACCCTTACTGATAACTATAATTTAGATTATGAAACGAAAGAGATGAAAATCACATGTTGAGTGAAGGATATCAACAAGTTTAATGTTCTTGAGATGAAAATGACAACTCATTGTAATAATAAAATGAAGAAAATGAGTTTTTTCATTGATAGGGGTAAATTACACTCAATTCATCGAGAGGTAACGTAGAAAAAACCCAAAAATAGATATTACTTTACTTTTTACCATTTAAAATTCAAGTGATGAGTTGGGTTCATTCTTAGAATTTTTTGTTTTGTGTTAACCATTCGGTTTTCAGGAGAAAGAAACCCTAATAGTCTAGAGTTTGCTAGAAAATAAATAAAATCAGAACTAAAATTATTCCACCTAAAAATTGATCTCAAATTCTCTTAAACAATTCGTTGTTGATAATTTAAGCTTACTTGTTTGGTTCATTGTCGCTAATAAATATTATCATATAATCCACCGTAACACTTATACACACAAATCTATACATGCTATACAAGTGGATACATAAAGTGATACATAGTGCCTTAGATTTTACCATGCACGTACAAGCTATAGGAAAGGGATTGAAGTGCATGGTCCCCACGTTTCCACTGACCATAACAAAGAGAGCACGCAATCCTTGTATATGTATCTCATGCATATGAGTCGGTACTCTAAACACTGCACGCGTTCAAAACTCTGTATTTCATTTGGATGTATTCGACTATTCAACAAATTAATAAAACACTGTTATGACACTAGATAGCTCCACTATGATCAAACCACAACCATTCAATCATTGTGTATTGCACTATAAATTAGTGTATTTGGGTCTTTAGCTCAAACCACCAAAAGCCAAATACTTTACATATAAACCTTTTTTTATAACCTTGAGAGAGAACACACAAAAACTTGAAGCTATATATAGTCATAGTGGAGTATAGTTTATAGGAAAGAACAGTGATTAATCATAGTTGTGAGAAAATGAGTGCAGAAGATAATAGAACAAACCTCTCTGACTTTCCTCCTTCAACAATAGAAAAGGAACCAAACTATGAAAAACATGGCAAAAAGAAGCCTGGAGGATGGAAGGCCATGCCTTTTATTTTAGGTCAGACATACATACATACATACATACATACATACATATATACATACATACATACATATATATATATATATATATATATATATATATATATATATATATATATATATATATATATATTCATCTATTTCAAAATATTTTCTACTTAATAACATGTGGTTGAATTTCGGATTTGGAATACATGTTGCAATTTCTTGCTGAAATAGTTCATTTTGATTGTTCCATCTCAATTCAATGATAACATTATTTCGTACTTTTACTAAACAAAATATAACCAAAAAAATACATCTATATTATGTATTTTTTGTTTATATTTTGTTACGGAGTAAGTACTAATTTGAACTCATCGATCTCAAATCATGGATCGAGATAGATTAATGAGTGAAACTGTGGCCTATGTTTAAAGCTATATTTTTTCCAAACATTTTTTTGTAAACTTGCACAAAATATATCCTACACTTCCATAAAGTTTTTGCCATTGCTTTATAAAGAAATCTCAAATGCAAATAATTTGACATTTTTTTAACTTTGTTTATAATACAGGAAATGAATCGTTTGAAAGGTTAGCAGCATTTGGTTTGTTAGCTAACTTTATGGTGTATTTGACAAGAGAGTTTCATTTGGAGCAAGTTCATGCTTCAAATATTTTGAACATATGGGGTGGTATTTCAAACTTTGCTCCTTTACTTGGGGCCTTCATTTCTGATACCTACACAGGTCGCTTCAAGACTATAGCTTTTGCTTCCTTTTTCTCACTATTGGTAAGAATTCATTTTAAGATTTAATTCATATATATATACCATCTCATCATGAAAAATATCTTACTTTAAACATAATTTCTAAAATGACACTTATATTAGTAGTATTTTAGAGTCTCTTTTAACGCTTCAATATCTTAGAAAAGTAACAAAACAAAACTGGCTTTATAATTGTCACTAACAATGTTAATTGACTCTTTGTTTTTGACCTAAATGATAATTGACTCTTGAGACTTGGAAAGATATAAAGATTAAAGATACATACAGTTGTTATTTCTTAGTACTGAGGAAGCCACAGAGCTTTTATTTACACTATTATTGTTTCATTTACTCGAAGTACCTTGTATACTGTTAAAGAAAATAATTTTTTTTAATATCTTATAATTTAAAAGAAATATTTATATTGCTCAAAAAAAAATATTTATAATTAAATAGTTTTTGTTAAAACACAATTTAATAGTTTTTGTTTTCATTTTTTCCCTTTCTTTCTGTTATTTTCTCTTTTTCCATCAATAAATTTACCTTTTGTTACTTAAAAAAATATAGTTTTATGATATTAAGTTACATTACTTTTGTTTTAATTGATATTGTTTTAATATCATATTTTCCATTAGTTTCTACCATTTTATTTTTTAAAAATAATGATCAATTTGAATTTGTTGATAGTCAGCCAATTTTGACGGTTTGATATATCAAGTCTTTGAAATATAATAAACGAGAATTAAACTATTTTTTATAATAAACTAATTATGTTATATTTTAAATTGCAAGAAATATTCCGGGCTTAGGCCCTCATTTATATCAAAAAAAATAAATTGCAAGAAATATATATTCTCTTGTTTTTTCGTAAAAAAATATAGCAACAAAAAAAAAAATATTCTCTTGTTTTACTTTATATACTTTTTTCTTTTTTGAGGGGACATACTTGCATGTAAATTATTCAAGTATTTACTCTCTTTTATTTAAAAAAAAAATATATCAAGGTTCGGTATGTTGTGCCATTAATGCCATTTGCTATGCTTTATACTTGTCGTCCACGTACCGTGTAGTGTCATAATGGACTTGAAAACAGTACTGAAATTAGATTGGACCACTTGAACATTATAATTCATGTAGTTAACATTTTTATGATAATAATCTAATGTAGTTGAGATGTAGTAGAAGTGACAATATACACAAATTTTAAACAAAACGAGGATAATAAAAAATTCAGTTAGTGGAATTCACGATTCAGCTCAGCTTATTAAGATTGACTACTGTAACTACCTTTATTTTGTTGCACATAAAATCTTGTCATTGATCCATTTTCTAACGTGACATCATCGTCTTGTTTTATGTATATTAATTTTATGTCCAACCACTTCCTATGTCTCTTTCACATTTATTTTTTTTGTTATTCTTACCTAAATAAAATAAATACGCATAAATAGAACGATATGACAGAATAATGAAATTTTATTAGATATCAATGAAAATTTATTTTTTGACGAAATATCAATGTAAACTAGTTAGATATCAAGATCATCATTATAGAAATATAAGTAGGGCTGTTTTTTCGAGAGTGCAAAGAATTCAATCGAACTGGATCTCCCAAAGTGATGGGCCTCAAGAAAAAAATTATTGCTCAATATCTCCACCTCCACTCAAAAAAGAAAAATAAACATGTTTCATGTTTTAATTTCTAAGTAAAAAAATCATGTACCATGTTTCTATTTCTAAGTAAAAAAACACGTCCTTAGTAAAAATAATTGCTAATTTTGATTTTGGCAGTTAATAATCATTATATGAATGTTATTTTGAATTTAAATAAAAGATTAATCTTTTAAAAAAATTGTGCGTTTTTTTATTAGGGGTCTATTTTTACTATGAGAGCCGAGCCTCCAGTTTCATAGGGACGGCTATGATACGTATCAAAAGTCGTATATTCAAATTCTTAAAAGTTAAAAAATTATATTTTCCAATGCAAAGTTGATCTTTTTTGGTTCTTAACATGTGTTCTTTGTTTAAGGCACAAGTTAGCATGACCATTTTCTTAAATATCTAATTATATTTCATTTCTATTGAAATTGTTGTAATAGGGTATGCTAGCGGTGACATTAACAGCATGGTTACCACAATTACACCCTCCATCTTGCACACCTCAACAACAAGCAATGAATCAATGTGTTACTGCAAACTCATCTCAAGTTGGTTTTCTATTCATGGGACTTATATTTCTAAGCATAGGTTCTTCAGGTATAAGACCATGTAGCATACCTTTTGGTGTTGACCAATTTGACCCTACAACAGAAGAAGGAAAAAAAGGGATCAATAGTTTTTTTAATTGGTACTATACATCATTTACAGTGGTATTGTTATTCACTCAGACAGTGATTGTTTACATCCAAGACTCAGTTAGTTGGAAATTTGGTTTTGCTATACCAACTTTGTGCATGTTATGTTCCATAATTTTGTTCTTTGTTGGAACAAAGATTTATGTGCATGTGAAGCCAGAAGGAAGCATTTTTTCTAGTATTGCACAAGTTTTAGTGGCTTCTTTTAGAAAGAGAAAAGTGAAGCTTCCAAATGAGAAACATGTAGATGGGATTTTTTATGATCCTCCATTAATTGGGAAAGCCATTTTGTCAAAGCTACCTCCAACCAACCAATTCAGGTAAGATATCTCTGTCTTTGATTATTATTGCAATAATTATGTTTATTTATTATATACGATCACGTATGTCGTTTTTTTAATAACTCGTATCCTAAGGCACATGTTAAAGTTTTCAAAAAAAGAAAGTTTTATTGAGGAAAACTAAATTTCAATGTTTTGAGAAATAAATTGGTGCAATTTTTAATGAAAAATTTCTATCGCTGGTATCTTAACATGTGCCCAAGAATATAAATTATCATTTTTCCTGTTTTAAATATTATTAGCTAATAATTAGAGTTGCTAGTGCTACCACCAACAATAACTAACCCCACAAGAAATCTATACTTATTGCTTTTACAATTTATTCCCCTTTTGGAATCATTATTATATTTGATAGCCATTTTTATAAAGGAAAATTATTTTTGTGCACCTATTACTCATTCTACACCAAGAGAGGGATAGATAGATGTGATAAATAAGTAATGTGATAGGATGACAGATAGAGAAAACTAAGTGTTGAACAAGTGTAAGGAAATTAAAGGCATATAAATATAAGAATTGTTTTACAAAAATTTGATATCAATATTTTGTTAAAAGAAAAAGAAATTGGTATCTATATCTTAAAGAGTTATATCATTTTTACACACAAATTTGATATCAAATTTCGACAACAAATTAGATGGTTAGAATTGGGTCAAAGTTTCATTTCTCATGTCAAATTGTGAAACCAAAATGAGATTAACATTTTTTAAAAGACCAAATACAACTTTTTCATATTTAGCAAAATGATATGTAAGTTATTATTTATTACATTTGTTCTAAAATCTAACTATAACTTTATATGTATAATCTAGGGTTTTGGATAAAGCTGCTCTAGTAATGGAGGGTGATTTAAACCCAGATGGAACCATCGTTAATAACTGGAACCTTGTCAGCATCCAGCAAGTAGAAGAGGTAAAATGCTTAGCAAGAACATTTCCAATTTGGGCAGCCGGTATCCTAGGTTTCACTGCGATGGCGCAACAAGGAACATTTATTGTATCACAAGCCATGAAAATGGACCGACACCTCGGACCAAAATTCCAAATCCCAGCCGGTTCACTCGGAGTCATATCGTTGATCGTCATAGGCTTATGGGTCCCATTCTACGACCGGATATGTGTACCATCACTAAGAAAAATTACAAAAAACGAAGGAGGAATCACTCTACTCCAAAGAATTGGAATTGGCATGGTGTTCTCTATTCTATCAATGATTGTAGCTGGTTTGGTTGAAAAAGTTAGAAGAGATGTTGCAAATGCTAATCCAACTCCACAAGGTATTGCTCCTATGTCAGTAATGTGGCTATTCCCACAATTGGTCTTGTTGGGTTTTTGTGAGGCATTCAACATAATTGGATTAATTGAGTTCTTCAATAGACAATTTCCTGATCATATGAGAAGCATTGCTAATGCTTTGTTCTCTTGCTCTTTTGCTTTGGCAAATTATGTTAGTAGCATATTGGTCACAACTGTTCATAGTGTCACAAAAACACATAGCCATCCAGATTGGTTGACAAATAATATCAATGAAGGAAGGCTAGATTACTTTTACTACCTTTTAGCTGGGGTTGGAGTTCTCAACTTGGTTTACTTTTTGTATGTTTCTCAAAGATATCATTACAAAGGAAGTGTTGATATCCAAGAGAAACCTAAGGATGTGGAGTTAGGTTCAAAAGGAGAACTAGATTATTATCCAAAGAAGTATGAAGATTCTAAATAGATTATGTAGAAAATATAAAAAAATAAAAATCAGTCTTTTTGTTTCAATGTGAGCTATGTATTAATTTTATATCATCAATTATCAATCAGTCTCCTAGTCTTGTGCAAATTAAAATAATCTCACGTTATTTTAACTAATGAGGATATTTAAATCAACAATCTTTAATGGAAATACTTTCTAAACAATATCTTACTTTCTTATGGAAATACTTTCTAAACATTGTCTTACTTTCTTGTAAGAATAATCATTTGAGTATTTCACGGCTGTTGATGGTTATAGAACATGCAAACAAGTGTATAGAAATTAGAATATGATAGGCTATCGTATCATATTATACTTCTTTTTAGAGGAATCATATTTCAATTTGTTGTTTGGCAAGTAAACCACAATATAATAAGTAAATCTTATTTCCCTATCAATTCAATTGTGTTTTTCTAGTTAAAAAATAAAATAAAAATATGGAAAATATCTAGGAAAATCAAGCATAATGAGTGCATTTCACAATACAACATAAAAAATCAGACTCGTAGAGACTATAAATCTCCTAGGTATATACATAGCTTACTCATCTTAATAACTCACTCTAAACCTTAAATTTTATCAAATTTAATTGCCAAGTTAAGAAATTTATTAACTCAATCGACTCTATAATTTTTCGCAAAATTTTTAAACTATTTCATACTTTATCACATAATTTCAAATTAACTTTTTAACTAATAAGCTTTTTAACCATATATGTAAATGTTTTTTTTTAATAACCATATATGTAAATGTTGATTGTCACTTTACATAATATGACAATAGTCTATGTTTTATAATGAGTTATTTAAGTGCACTAAGTCTTTCTCCGCCACATCACATGTTTTAAAACTATTAATAACCATATATGTAAATGTTGATTGTCACTTTACATAATATGACAATAGTCTATGTTTTATAATGAGTTATTTAAGTGCACTAAGTCTTTCTCCGCCACATCACATGTTTTAAAACTATTTCATACCTTTTTTTTTGGTGGTGATTTTATACCTTAAATATAAGAAAAGAGGATAGGATAGGGTAAGAAGAAAGTAAGATAGGTTTTCAATAGAATAGAAGCAAAGTCTTAACAATACAAGGCAAGGAAAGTATAATACTAAAAATGCAACATAATAAACTACACATTATTAATCCTCGCAAAAATCATGATGTCTTAACCACGAATTCTAGTTGCTTGCAGCTGCAAAGTGCCTTCAATACCTTTAAAAATTGAACTTTTGCTCATAATTGCAATTAGGCTTTTATAGACCATATCTGGTTCGCACAAATCGCGCCACGATGCTCATCGATCATGGCGTGATCCTTCACTTCTCCTATGTGTTCATCATCTCTAATGCAAAATCGCGCCACGATGCTCGAGAACATGTCTCGATTGTCATCAGATTTCAAATTTTAAATTCTGCGCTCCTCAGAATCGTGGTGTGAGCTCTAAATTGTGTCATGGATTTTCGCGAAAGCTCTAAATCGATGGTCTTAACTCGTGGTACGGTTCCTTAATTTCAAATTTTGATTTTCTGGTTCTTTTCCGGCATCCAAATTGTCCAAATCTCAATAAAACCTTACTAAAGCACACTAAAATGAGTAAAATTGATGTAGGAGGGTTTCCTTAATAATTTTATATTTTAGCCTAATTTTATTATTTGTTTGTTTTGTTTTCAGTTTGTTATTTTCGGCTCATTAGGGTTTTGTTATTTCCCTATTTAAGCTTAACAGTTGTAGCCTAATAGGCAACTTTTATTCATTCAATAATATTTCAGAGAGTTTTCTCAGTTTCTGGTGCATTCTTGAACCCTATTTTCACAAGTTTGTCGCTTGAAAACTTGTTTCTTTTCAATCTAGGTTTAGCGCTTGCTAACCCTTGCTTCCGACTCCGTCAAAAATAAGACAATATAATAGAGTGTTATCATATTCCCAAACTTGCATAGCTACTTCTCCTCAAGGTACGATTTTTTTATTGAAAAACGACTGTAAAATAACAACTTAACCCACCAATGGTAGCTTAAAAGTTCATCTCCCAACCAATGGTTTTATTGAGCCCTCTTTCTTGACGCGTCCTCCTTTCGACAACTTATCTCAAGTGATAAATATATCTATAGGTACACACAACTGATATACAGAGCTACCATATTAACATAGGCTTGAAACTTTTCTAAACAATCAATTAAATCAATATCACATTACACACTTTTGAGGTCTTTGAGAGTTATAACGGAGCTTAACTACATGTGAGATGTTTTTGGGAAAACAAGCTAAATAGAAATAAAAAATGGAGTTAAGTGCCTACTACTATCTTAGTTCAGTTACAAACAATTTTATCCCATGCAAATCAAGTTAGAGTACTAGAGAACTCAGTTCATGTCGAGACCAATGTTTTGAAAATTTGTCTCTATTCTTTTTATATATATATTCTGTAAACCGGTCTTAGATGATTCAGTTCAATGTTTTTCTGTTTCCTTTTTTTAAGAGACATATGTATGATCTATTTTCTCTCTGGTACCCATACCACAAACTTAAATAGTTGATAGTTCCAAAAACAATCTCAAACTTATGATTCAGCATATACGACGCAAAACACTACCTAACTCCAAAACGAGGGATAAATATTTCACTTAAGGTGTCTAGGCTTGTAATGCAGGTTGTCACTAAATAAAAGGGGAGTAATTTATAAGCTTAAAATTGGGTTAATAAAGGATAAATAAGTACTTCATACAGGGTGGCTCAAAAAGGCTCTAGGTACCAAACAATAAATAAAAGGGGAGTAATTTATAAGCTTAAAATTGGTTTAATAAAGGATAAATAAGTACTTCATACAGGGTGGCTCAAAAAGGCTCTAGGTACCAAACAATTTATCACAGTGTGCAAAATATAACCCATCAACATGTAAAGAAGCTTTAAGAATACTCATCTTATGAGGCAAACTACTGGATCTTAAGGAATCTAAAAGGGGTCTTTCTAGTATCCTAGGAAGCTTAAAGAATACTTATCTTAGAGAAGCTTTAAGAATACTCAACTCAAGATGTAGGTTGTCAGATCTTAAGGAATCTAGAAGAGGTCATTCTACTAGCTTAGAGATTCATAGATAATATTTGGTCGACAATGCTTTTTGGTCAGGATTCTTTATAAGACTAGATAGATCTCTAGTGGGTAGCATGAAGATGAGGTTAGAACAATATTTACAGTTCCTAGAAAGGAAGAGTAAATAATACTTTGATTAGTGGATTAAGTCATCGACTTTACAAAGAAAAATTACCTCTGTAAGAGAAAGACTAGATATAGAAACAGTTGTTATGAACTTTGGACTGAAAATCTCATTACAGACCACTTCACCTTGTCCCAAGTCTCGTGCTTGGGGGGCTTGTGGACTACTCATATCCAAATGAAAGGACAACGCCCTTCATAAGGGTCAAAGTGACCTTAGGCATGCCCCTATGGCGCCGCCTCAAGGAAACTTCTAGAAACCTTGGAAGTGGTATGGGAGCGACCCGGGCCCAAGTAACTTAGAGCCTAAGTCATGGAAATACAAGCCCATTGAAGGCTATAAATACACATCTTAAGAGCATTCTAGGGCATGACCTAAACAAACTAAACCCTAGTTTTATAGATTGTACTCATGCAAGTACAAACTGGCATAAAAATTCTCCTGTGTTTTCTTTATACCTACTCTTTGGTCTTTATAAATATTTTTTAAGTCTTTTCTTCACCTTCTTAAAAAAAAGTATTTTCTTCACAAACCTCTTAATAGAATGTTCTCTCTAAAAACCCACTTAAGTTGGTCTAATGGTATTGACTTGGGACCTGAGAGTGTGCTTCTCTTCAAGGTTTCAGATTTGATTCTCTCGTGCCTAATTTAGGCGGGTTAATTTAACTTCTTCAAACAAAAAAAAAAGAATGTTCTCTCTAAAAAGAAGAAAAGTTCTTCAATACATTACGTAAATTGAAAATGATTTTAAAGCACACATTACGATTCAAATCTCATTTCTTGTATTTTTCGGTATCTTCATTTAAGATCTACCAAATCTAAATAAAATGGAAAATTCAACATTCATCTATTAATGTCCAATAAGACGCTTTTGTACCTTTGCTCTTATCTTTGGTTTAGGTTTGGAACGTCATTGTCAGATTAAACAATTGCATACTTTAATGCCAAGCAAGAGCCAACTTTGAATAACCTACTAGCTAACCTGTGCTAGTTGGCCTGCAAGTCTTGATGGAGGAAGAATTTATTGTTTGAGTTAAAATGATTTCAAGAGAAGATGATGGTCGCAAATTCCGTCACTAATGTTCGCTAACTTGATTTTCATGGAAGATATAGCTTTCCACGTATAATTTTTTTTGAAGAAATCAAAATGAAATATATTAACAAAGGCGATGTAATCTCATCAGTACAAGACGTACCTCCGGGAACACCCCTACCAACAAAGAGTCATACAAGATATATACAAGACTATGGTCAGTTGAGGCCCAAACAACGCATAGGGTCCGACCACCAACTCTGAGTGCCATACACAAATATAATGTTTTTCGCTTTTAGCCACCACAAAGAATGAAATTTAACTTGATCTAAGCACAAATGCATTAGTGATGGATTTCGTTCCCTCCCAAAATTTCATCAATAATTCGCATGTTTTTAGCAGTGATTATGTTAATATCACCTTGAATACAAATATTTATATATGGGAAATGCTTTATCTCGCGAATTCATTCTTCGCGAAAAATTCACAAATGCTTTTAACTATAGAATAAAAAATTGACCAGCATGCTTTTAACTATAACTTGTTCACCTTTACTCCTCCAAATTTGATTTATATTAATAATTACAACCAAATTTGTAATTTAGAACATTCATTTTGATTCAGTGGGAGCCTAAGCACAACAGAGATGCATGGGAACATGGATACACATCTAGTATAGGAAACAGACAATTAACATTACCTTTTGATTCTAATTTATATAGCAAATAAGCTTCCGGTTCTATTGGATTTGGCTAGAAATGGCCGTGAAGCTTTCCGTCGCAGCATAATGGGTTGTAGGCGTGGGGTTTTGTATCTGTGTTGGCGATAGAATCTCTCACCTTCACGAAGTTTGGTTCTATACAACTTAGATGTGGTTTCAAAATCCTCATCGGTCTACCTGATGTTGGAATGTTTGGCTCGAAAGAGACGTTAGGCTTGTTGCTGTCGCAAGGAGTTGTTGGTTCTTGGATTCATTCCGTGTTGACGGTTTGTCCATACACCGCCTGTTAGACATCCACCGGTGTTGTTTTTATTTCTTTGTATTACCCGTTTGGGTTGACATACACTTTGTGTGGATTGACTGGGTTAGGTTTATGTCCCCCAGTTCTTTTTTATATTTATTTTTTCCTTTTTTTAATAATATATATGAGTACCTCTGACATAGACTGGAATCTGTAAGACATTTCATCTTTCAGACTGTTTTCTATTCCTTTTTTTATGTCTTTGGACTCTTGCCTTATAAAAAAAAAAAGCTTCCGGTTCTTCTTTCAAAACAAAAAAAAAAACTTTTAGGACTTAAAATACATAGTAAAAGTAAAAATATGTTCGTGAAATTGTTGGTGTAAATTCTGTCGCTATATTTAGAGGTGGGTCAAGCTTAAAGTTTTGTTTAGTGAAAAGTTGTGAATAATTGATAAGTCAGTTAATGACTAATAGTAATAGATAAGCTTCGCTAAAAAAAACGAAAAAAAAACTAATAATAGATAAGCTAGTTGAATCAATTCACAGTGTTTGGTAAACTTAATGCGTTTTTTTTTTAAAACAAGGTAAAATTAGTAGTTGAATTAGCTGATGATATGAAATGACATAAACAAATGTTTTTCATTATATTTATATTTTTTAATTAAGATAATAAAAATTCCCTAAAAGAATTTAGATAATAAAAGTAAAATTGAGAGAAATAATGATAAAAGTTATAAATTCAAATGTTATTTGAAGTGAGATCAAGAATTAAAATTTCAAACACTGCTTGAATTTTTAAAAGGATATAAATTCAAACGCTATAAACTCAAACGTTACAAACATAAACATAATGTGAGGAAATATTTCTACAATTCCAACTAAGATACGCTCCACTACTTATTATGTATATTAAAGAATGTCATCATTGTCTAGTTCAATATTGGGTTCTTAGACATTCCTCATATTATGTAGGAGAGACAAATTTCATCTGGGTTACCCATATCCCTCAGCATGATTCGTGGACTACCCATCAGAGTAACAATAGACCAATAATTTTGAACACAACCATCTCCATCCAACATGTCAATGGTCTAGAATGACAATATAATTTTCTGTTTTTCACTTTTAAACCAATTTTTTGTGCAATAAGCATAACGTACTAAACCACATAACCTGATATCTTTTTTTTAGGAGTACATAACCTAATATCTTTCATTTGATTTTCAATCCATGCATTACATTCACACACAAAAAACAGAAGGATTTCCATGCATTAAATTTACTTTCTCTTGTTCCAAATGGGAAAATATTTAAACAACGATTACATTGAGGTTTTTCATGGAAGAATTTCTTGGTATCCTAAAGTTTTGTTACCGGTACCTTTTAATTCAAAATTTATATTTAATTTAAAATAATTAAATTAAATATATAAAAATGACATGATATTATTATTATTATAGAAAAGTGTTTTTTTGAAAAGTTCATATAAAAAAGTGTTAACCACTTTCCTTAGATATTGTTTAAGCAATCAAACGTAATGAACTTTACATAGCAAATTATGACTTTTGCATATATAAGTTGTAATTTCAAAATAATTTTTTTTTGTGAATTTCTTAAATTTGTCGTTAGGACACTTGTTAATATGACCCTTAAATATGTAAATTTTAGATCAACATACGATTTTTATTTTACATAAAATCATTGTCAAATGGGCTCACGCTACCTCAATCACAGTAGTATTGTAATTGTGCAGCCATCAACGACATAGATAAAGTCTCAATCTTAGTGACGATTTTTTAAAACCTTAAACTATGATTTTACCTTTTTCAAAAATAAAAACCTTAAACTATGATTTTTTTTTTTTAAAAACGAGTTTGCAACTTCAATTTCGTAAATGGTTGCCTTCTTTATTATTATTAATTTTTTTTTTAAAAGTAATGGTAGCCTTCTTTATGTTACTTTACTACAGCTATAAGTGATGTCATTGTCGTACCAAATGTTTTTTAATCGTAATTTTCCGTTATATCAATAATCGCAACCACAACTAAATGCAATTTTCCGTAAAAAAAACTACGAATGCAATTTAGCTTCTTTTTTTTTTATTGAATGAGCAAATTTTATTTAAAAGCATTACCCTATAACAAGAAATACAAGGACAAGCAATAAAACATTACAAGTTGGAAACAATTCCAAACCACCACACACTAACAGAAACATGCAATTTAATTGTTGATTGGAACGACACAAAAGTGGGAACAAAATAGCATATAATGATAAAATTGTTTGTCGCTTCTTATTGCAATTAACCATATGTAGTATTCCATTTTACATGTTTGAAAGGGACAGTGATTTCAAATCATAAAAAGATCAAACAAAATTCAAATATGTACATATAAACCACTCACGCAGCCAGCTAGAGTCGGTCAACCCCGCCTGATCAAAGATTACAAATCATGCATTATATAGAACTGAAGAGTCGCAATCAAATAATTGAACTCAGGTGTTTAATGAGTTTCATCAAGGACAAACCGTTCGAAGGAAACCGAGTTCGATTCTTAGGTGTCGAACATAAATTACCAGGACCCCATTTCCCTGAGCACTTGGAAACTAGAGGGTTAACGCCAAAAAAAATTAATTGAGGAGTTACAACAAATACCATATATGGACAAACAAAGTGATAGTCGTTGATGTGTATTTGGTTAACTCTCCGCGTCTAATTATGGGAGAGGAGGTGGGAAAGGTGCCCATAACTTCCATCTTGTCAAGTGTCCCAAAACTCCACTTACAATTATTGATACATTAAGAAAGAAGGTTAAACTTGACTAGATAGATTCGTGTGAATGACAAAATCTTGCAAAAAAAGGTCCTTGAGGATGAATGAGGTACGTTTAGAGATATATCAATATGATGATAGATATGTTAATTGATAGTGCTGGACAGGGCCCATACTTTGATGTTCATATTAGATATACGAAATCGTGAGTTTTAAAAGATGATGATGACTTGGTTGAAAGTTTGACCTTACGATCAAAGGTCAGGCACGAGTTTAGACTATGCAGTCAGGAGTTTGTTTTTATGAGTGGAAGAAAATATTCCCTTCGGATTCGGATGACCATTAAAATACATTTAACACTACTTCTCTGCTTAAAACTTTAGACTTTAGACTCCATTGAAAGTTTGGGAGGTGAGGATTGAGGAAAGGAAAGAATTTTGAGAACAATGAAGAAGGAAAGAGAACGTGAAGGAAAATGATAGTACCCTTACTTGAATTGAGGTTTAATTTTTTTTTTCTTCATAATTTAAAATCTTTTTTTCACACCTAAAAATAATCATTGTGTTAGCTGAATTTAGTAAATGGGCAATTAAACAATTACACGAGGAGGCCCTTCAATCGAGTGGAGAATAGGTGATGTTAGAGCAGCCGAGCGAATGTGCTGATTATTTCTCAATGCTGCTAACTCATAATGTGGGTCATCAAATACTCAAAACCGAGTCAGAGCATAGTGAGACTGGACAATGATGCAACAAACCCACAATCTTTGTTCTCAATGCCACCAACCACTTTAATAAATGATGGAAGAGACACGATCGTTAGTGGATGTGCACAAAAAGACTTAGTAGATGGACCATGCTGAGGAAACAAGACTAATGGATGTTATTACACAATACCCGCAAAATTAGCCGAATGAAAGTTTAAGCATCATAGGCCATGTCGTTTGTGTATTAGGAAATAGTTAAACTATAAATACTTTGTTTATACATTAGAATTGACACATCGAATCAATAAAACAACCTTATTTTCACAATTTTATCCCTTTATATTTATGCTTTTATTTATGCATTTCTTAATGCAACTTAAACTCAAAATACAAACATACCTAAAGCTTTATTGGAGAAGTTAGAAAACCCACAACTGAGGCACATAGCTCCTCACTCGATGTTAATCACTTGAAGGAAAGAGAATCACATTTAAGAAAACTCAGCTATTTAAAAATAATGATATGCACTTTTTTAAAAAATAATAAATAATAATACATATTTAAGAACCCTTAAAAAATATACATTTGAGAATGAAGGAAAATCAAATTACAGAATAAACAGCGGAATAAAAAATTTAGATTTTTTTTCCTTGGATCACTACGAATTTGTCATGAATCAGTGATTCGATTGTTAACTCAAAATGTGGAATCTGGAATTTGGAATCACGATCACAGCTAAGCAAGCAGCAGAGCCTCTAGCAAGTCCACATGAGCGGTACTCCTCCAAGTCTTGGTGCTAGCCAAGGAATCAGAAGTTTCAGGGAACTAGGGTTTCTCAAAAATGTGTATCAAAGACTTCATCACTAGGGTTCTATTTATAGAACTCCTAGTGTGCTCTGCAAGTCAAAAGTCACTATTGGGCTTCCGTAAGCCCAATAACGAGTTTAGTATTTTGCTAACTAATTAGCGTTATTTACTAAACGCACTCATTATATAAGTCATACTTATAAGTCAATGTGCGGTATCTAGCAACACGTCATTGCTACACAAGTGACAAGAATGTCAAGTGATCTGACGAAACATTTTTCCATGATAATATTTATGTGTACAAATACTCCTTTGTCCTAATATCTATATTGATCACAAGGCATAGATTTTGTCACCCTTGTATAGATCAATATTTAATATTTCTTGATCCCGAAATATACTGAATAACAAATAAGTCTAATATCTCATATTGACTTGGTTCGGCATGGCCATGCAATTTTATAGTCATATTTCATCAAGAGGCCTAAAGATATATCTCTAGTCATATTTCAACGTTATGGTTATCCTTTTACAGACAATGTTAGAATGGCAACAAAACACTTGAGTCCACATATAGGGATCATAGTATTTTTAGGTCTAAGAGTTATATACACTATTATCATTGTGAGAATATCTTATGACAATTTCATAACATAATATGTAGTATTCTCACGGTGAGTCAATCCAGTATAAATATTACTCCTGATATTTATACCTATGTATAGACTTAATATCTCATATCTATGACTCATGAGATGTGGTCATCAGTCTACATCCATATTAGTCTCGACGCTTTATTATTATCTCAATTCATATCAAAGCTTGACTATGGATACATTTAAGAATAGCTTGACTTCTTTGCAGAACAACTGTCACGCTCCATGGATTTTTTGGGGGAATTTTAATGCAGTTCTTGGAGCGCATGAGAAAAGTGGTCGTCGACTTCCTCCATCCATTTCTTGCACTGATTTCCTTTCATGGTCTAATGCTAATCTTTTGCTGCATCTGAATACAAATAGTGTGCAATTTACTTGGAATAATGGCAGATTAGATTCTAATTCAGTATTTCTTCGTCTTGACCGTGGTATTTGTAATGAAGCATGGACTTATTTGTGAGGAGTTACTTTGTGCACGGCCTTAGTGAGGACTCATTCGGACCATCATCCTTTACTGGTGCATTCAAGTTTCTCTTTTGTTCGTAAGACTACTTCCTTTAAAAAAAATTAAAACTTGGACCACTCATGCTGATTGTAGACCTTTATTGTTGAATATATGGAAAAAAGAGGTAGTGGGATCAGGTATGCATCGTTTACAGATGAAACTGTTACGGGTAAAAGATGCTTTCCGTGTTTGCAACAAGTCTGTTTTTGGCGATGTTCAAAGGCAAGTTAAGCTTGCGGCGGATGAGGTAGAGCGTATCCAGGCCTTGATTGATGTTGAGGGGGACACGTCCTTGCATGCTCGGGAATTACAGGCGCAATTGACTCTCACTAGAGCTATGAATTGTCAAGATCAATTTTGGAGGGAGAAGGCTAGGAATCAAAGCTTCATTTTTGGTGACCATGACACGGCTTATTTTCATAGAATGGCTCGAATAAAATCTTCTGTTAAGCCTATTACTTTGCTTCAGGATGGAAATGTTCGCATTACGGATCCAACGGACATGGAAACGCATGTGGTGAGTTATTTCCAAAATATTTTTGGCGGTACTAATCATTGTATTTCTCATGGGATAGTTGTGAGAGGAGGATAATATTGCTTTGACTGCTATATCGTTACTTGAAGAGATTAAAAATGCGGTGTTTGGTTTAAATGTGGATGGCACCCCTGGTCCTAACGGATTTGGGGCACATTTTTATCAATTTTTTTGGGACATTGTGGCGGTGGATGTTGTGAGCTCGGTTCAAGAATTCTTCTATACAGGTGTTCTTGCACCGAATTTTAATGCAAATATTTTAGTTCTGATTCCGAAAATTCCAGGGGCTGCCTCCATGGGAGATTTCCGGCCCATTACTTTGGCGAACTTTCAGTTCGAAATTGTTACGAAGATTTTAGCAGAGAGGGGTGCTATCATTTGTATGCGTATTATTTCTCTTCAACAGCGAGGTTTTGTTTGGGACTGTAATATATCAGATTGTATTATTTTGGCTTCTGAGGTAATTAACTTGTTAACAAAGAAGCAATTTGGAGGCAACATAGCCATCAAGGTGGATATTCGCAAGGCCTTCGACATGCTTGATTATTGGATGTCCTAAGGCAGTTCTGTTTCTCTCATCTGTTTTGTAATTGGATTCTTGAAATTCTGCATTCAACTCATTTATCTCTTTTATTTAATGGCAATGTTATTGGTTATTTTCCTCGTAAGCGAGGTGTGCGTCAGGGGGATCCCCTTCCCCCCCACCCCCTCTTTTGTCTTGCAGAGGAAGTGCTTAGTAGAGCTTTGGAGATGGAAAGAATTTCTAACTGCTTGCAACCTATAAATTATTGTCGGGGTATGTCTTTACCGACTCATATTCTTTATGCGGATGATGTCTTTATCTGTTGTGTTGGTTCAAAAAGGAATATTTGTTGCCTCTTGAGAGTCTTTCAGGCTTAATCTGAAGCTTCAGGTCAGTTTGTAAATTTTGAGAAGAGTAAATTGTTTACTAGTGCTATGACTGTTACCCGGAGAAATATGTTGTCGCAAATGTCAGGGTTCTCGGTTGGTTCTTTACCTTTTCAATACCTAGGCTGCCCCATCTTTCAAGGTAAGCCTAAGGGTATTTACTTCCAACCGATTGTAGACCGCATTAAGGTGAAGCTTGCTACTTAGAAAGGGGTCCTTTTAACTATTATGGGTCGTGTTCAATTGGTGAAATCCATAGTGCACGGTATGTTGGTTTACTCATTTCATATTTACCGTTGTCCTGCTCACCTGTTACATATGTTGGATAGGTGGTTTAAAAATTTTGTCTGGAGTGGTGGTATTAATACTCGCAAAATTTGTACGGTTTCTTGGAACAAAGTTTGCCTCCCTTGAGACTCTGGCGGTCTTGATCTTAAGTCGACACGGTCTATTAATGCCTCTCTGCTTTTGCATTTGAGTTGGAACCTCTTTACTCAAGAATCAGAGTGCTCTCGCCTATTTCAGCACTGTTTCCTTTCTTTTGGACTCCCACGAAACCGTTACTTCAAATCATCTATTTGGCCGGGTGTGAAGGAGTTTGTGACTACGGTTTCTGAAAATTCTATTTGGATTATTGGTAACGGTGAAAAAATAAATCTTTGGTTGAATAATTGGATGGGAGTTTCTCTTGTATCCGCTCTCAATTCACCGCCTCATTTGTTTCCCCATCTTACCGCCAAGCTTCAAAGTGTTATTATTAATGGTAGATGGCAGCTTCTTCCTTCTATTCTAGATTATCTTATGGTGGCGGAAAACATTTAAAAAATTACGCTTCCGATTACTTTGTCGGATAGGCGTGTTTGGTTACATGCTCCGGACGGCAACCTCTCTGCTAAGTTGGCTTTCCAATTCCTTCACCCTTCTCCGGACAAGCTTGATTGGGCTTCTAATATATGGCGTCCTTGTATTCCTCTGTAACATTCATTTGTGTTTTGGCGTCTGATGTGGTCCAAGCTCCCCACGGATGAGAACTTGCAAAAGTGTGGATGTACTTTTGTTTCTATTTGTGGTTTGTGTTACAAGCATGTTGAATCCTCTTCGCGTTTATTCCTCTCGTGTGATTTCGAGGTGGCTGTTTGGCGGTGCATAGGTCTGAAACTAAACCGCTCTATATCATTGACATCGGTTCAAAATTTGTTAGATTGCATTCCTGTTCGCTTCAGCTTTCAAGTGAGGGACGTTATAATGGCTGCAATTGTTCATGTTGTGTATTGCATTTGGCTTACCCGGAATGCCTTTCGGTTCAGCTCGGTTGCTGCATCCCTTCACGCTACTATGGCCAAAATCACATCTTATGTTGCTATGTCGGGTAGGCACTCCAATGGTAATTGTATTTCTCTTGATGTTGTTGATTCCCCCTCTCTTCCGGCATGTCAAGGAAATTGTTCCGGTTGTTTGGAAGGCTCCCACCATTACATGGGTGAAGGCAAATACAGATGGTTCGGTGGTTAATCTTAATGCTTCTTGCGGAGGAATTTTCCGTGATTTTAGAGGGACCTTTTTGGGTTGTTTTGCTAGTAATATTGGTAGTTGGTCTGTTTTTGAAGCGGAGCTGATGGGTTTGATTTTAGCTAGGGAATTCGCTGCCCGTAATCATTGGAACCGCTTGTGGCTTGAATGCGACTCTTCTAGTGTTGTGCATGCATTTAAAAACAGCACCATCATTCCTATTCGACTTCGGAACCGTTGGCATAACTGTTTTCAACACAGTATGACGATAATTTGTTCTCATGTTTTCCGCGAAGGAAATTGTTGTGCCGATAAGCTCGCTTCTTTGGGTCACGTTGTAACGGATACTATTTGGTACACCACCATGCCTTCCTCTTTGGCAGATGATTTTACTAGGGACAGAAATGGCTTGCCTAATTACCGTTTCCCTTAGTGTTTTCTGTTTCTTTTGTTAGCTTTCTGTTTTTTCTGAGGGTTTTGGCCTAGTCCCCCCTCATGTAAATATTTTTTCCTTTTTTAATAATATTACGTATTGGAAAGGCGGTAGAGGATGGGGTTCTCTGTTGGGTGTCAACCTAGTTGGGATGCTCCAGTTTCCCCTTGTTGTCTAACCTTTCTCTTGGCCTTATCAAAGGAAGAAAAAAAATCACACTTAATATATCATTACATGAACTATCTATTCTAGGGACTTTATTAACATTACTACAAATATAATAAAGAGTGCAATATATTATTCAATAATAAAAGTCATGATACATAAGATAAGTTTAACATAAACTATTGGCCTCTAGGGCTTACACCAACAGAGAATCCTTCAAAAAAAATATACATTTGATAAACGTATTTTTTTAAGTAAAGTTAATTTAAAATAAAATGTATTTTTTATTTTAAAAACAAAAAATTTTATTAATTGAAGATCTATTTTAGTCCCTAAGAAATTCTTGAAAGTCAATTTAGTCTTTAAGGAAATTAAAATAAATCAGGACAACTTAAAAAATATGAGACAAATATTTGTCTTTGATGAATATATAAAAAACACAGGACAAATATTTCTCATTGATAAATATAAAAAAATGAGACA
>Ga0228711_1004613_pt1 | contig 21141 bp, 12 predicted proteins | sample MedpolnodulmetaG_2_FD_177996 | JGI IMG/M metagenome (GOLD analysis project Ga0228711, IMG submission 177996) | Root nodule microbial communities from Medicago polymorpha collected in Santa Monica, California, United States - brown nodules | ecosystem: Host-associated > Plants > Roots > Nodule... | reverse complement strand
ATACGAAACAGATATCATGCTTTTTCAGTTTTCACTGTAAAAATTCATCGTTTAAAAACAGAATAATCAGACATAAAAATAATTCCTGCTATAAAATTCAATCATACTTTTCAGCTGAATATCATTGATACGACAATTTCTACATTCCGGACACTTCTAAAATCTACTCAGACATACTATTAATATTAACTAAGCTACTGTTTATGTTGTGCATTTCAACCGAAACAGAAAAACAAAAGAACAATGGTAATTATTTAGAAACAAGTAAACAGAACCTGCACTAGATGAGCACTTCAATTAAATTTAACTCCACTGCTGCAACCAATTTGAACAAATGTGGAGCTAAAGCTTTATGCAAACAGCACGCGCAGCAAGCAACACAAGTAACCGCAGCAACAGAAAAGTAAACAACACGGAGACAGCAATTTAAATGGAAAGGTAATGATTATTGGATTGAATTGAAATTGCAAAGTGACAATGTATTTGGTAACAGGTTTGAATCCAAAATGTAAACTAAAAAAAACAATACAGATTACAAAGAAAACTGTTTCTCTTAGTCTAATGCTCTCTAAAACTTTTCCAACCCTTTTTCTCTCTTCTTTGGACCTATTTATAGGCCAAGAATGCTCTTCAACGTGTTCTGATCGTGCACTTCAGATCGTGGGGGAGACTGATTCTCCCGAACCCGTGACGGGCGTCATAGGGTGTGACGGTCTGCACGTCACGGGTGCTGACGACCTGTGATGCTGGTGACGGCTGGGTTGTGTTGAAGGGTGACGGTCAACCCGTCACAGAGTGTGACGGCCGTCACCCTGAAGCTTGACAATTCAGAACTTGTTCCTTTCTTCGTTTTCTCGCCGAATTTCGCCGTTTCTGCGCATGGAGGCCTCTATTGTTGTGTACCTGAAACATAACCAAACAACCAGCATAACATAGGCAAAAACAAGAGAATCCAAGCCTAAACTACACACAAAACGAGCTGAAATAGTGTTGTGTTTTGCATGTTATCAATAATATATGCAGTTATGAATATGAAAATCACTCTATTGAAAACTACTACCTAACTGTTGTGTTGTTACTTTATACATAATTATTTTTAGGCTTAATTGCATGTTTGATCCCTTATGTTTATTTTAGTTTTCAAGTTGGTCCCTTATGTTTTAAAAGTTTCAAGTTGGTCCCTTACGGTTTAAAAGTTTCAAGTTGGTCCAAAACGTTACTCACGTTGAAATAAGTTAGTCCCTTCTGCGACATGATATTGAGTTTAATAAAACAAAAAAAATTAAAAAAATATTTTAAAACTGATTTTTTAAATAAGTTAAGTTCCATCACCCATATTGTCAACCCGAATCTTTAAATTTAAGTGACGGAAGAGACTAACTTATTCCAACGTGAGTAACGTTTTGGACCAACTTGAAACTTTTAAAACATAAATGACCAACTTGAAAACTAAAATAAACATAAGAGGTCAAACATGCAATTAAGCCTTTTTTTTTACCACATGTATTCTCCAATTGAACACCTCCGCGTGCAACTGCGAATACTAATTTCTCGAGTTTTTTTTGTGTAACAATGTATCTCCACATGTAACTGCAAATACTAATTTCTCGAATTTCGTTGGGTATAAATGGGTAACAAACTTTTTCTAAGAGTTTTAACATTGATTCATGTCCAAAGTTTAATTCAAACCTAAAATTTTGGTTAAGCAGAATGATATCCAATGATGTTTCTTCTTTAACTGATTGGTTCCATTCTTTAGATTCAATCTTCGTAGAGTACGTGTGCTTCTATCTCTTCTTCAATATGTGAGCTTTTTTTTTGTAATAGTACATGTTGATGTAGATGGTAATTACTAAATTTGGCTTACAAAATTTGAAAAAAATATATCTCACGAGCATGTGCAAATAACAATTTTGAACCATATAAAGTATATGAATCCTACACGGTACGACTACTATACTACCGGTAATGCATGCATGATGATTAAACGTGACGACAAATTAAAGAATGGATGGATAATATAAAGTTGGAAGCATATATATCTGACTCGAAGACAAACCACAAACAGGACCTGCAGTAAGTATGTACGCAAATTTGTGCATCATAACTACATATGATTAATGGAAAAAGAAGCCAAAAAAAGATTAGTCAAAGATCCTTTCGATGATCACATGGGGAAGCAGGCTTTGGTAGGACATGGTACTTGTTGTGAGTCACTCCAGCCATTAAAAAGTTATGATGGAGGTCGAATAAGACACCACTCATCACTAAACTAACTTTGATAACATAAATAAGTTATTTTAATGTTATATATATCATGCTTTTGCTTTAATAAGATCTTAAGCATGGATGTGTAAATAAAAGATCTTAAGCATGGTTTCGGTAATGTTTTTAAAGAATATATTCTATATCATGTACGATTATATCCAATGATAATCTTGCCATTATCGAAGTTGATATATTTGAGTAACTGAATCATCATTAAAGTAAAATCATCACTACTCAATAGGGAGTGTTTAGAAAGCATGGTAAAAAGAACAGTAGATAATAAATTATTATGAATGTATTTGGATTAATTGCTTATTCAAATTATTATAAGTATTCGGCTTAGATCCGAAAAGATCATGAGCTTGAATTTTATTAAAAAAAAAGTTAAATATGTATATTAAATCACACAATAATTTTACAATCTAAGAGAAAATATTGTTAAACCATAAATTTTCATATATTGTTAAGCCATAAATTTTCATATTTTGTAAACCTTTTTTCTAAACTATTTTAGATAATTTGTTTTACTCAATTTTAGAGACTTTATTGTATTAATAAATAAATAAGTGACAGTCCTCGTGAGCCTAACTCAGTTGGTAAGGACAATGCATAATATATGCAAGGTCCGAGGTTCAAATCCCGGCCACTACCAAAAAAAAGAAATGGCAATTTTTTTTTTTTACAGAATAAATAAATGACAAATTATTTTCATAAATTTTGTCAAATACCATAATATAAGTTTTTTTTTTTTGAAAGAAAATACCATAATATAAGTTGTTCATAAATAAGTTTGAAAAAAATTATTCATAAATGAATATAAACTCGGTCTACATTCTCTAGGCTTTTGAAATGTGGAGATGGCTTTTTTGTCAACCACTTTGAATACGTAGATCTTTTCTTTATAACGGATTTGCGTTTAGAATAAACATGCTCCCAAGAAAGCCACGAAAGTTGAAGATGTGGTAGCTTTTAGGAGAAGGTGGTCAAAAATTAGATTTGTATGATGGAATTTAAAGATTAGGGTAATATGATAAGCTGATATAATATGATTATCATCATTGTCACTAATTATAAGCTATATTAGATGTGGGTCCATAATTATTTGTTAAAAAGAAATTCAAATGTTCTGTGACAGCCTTTTGCCCTTGCACCATTTTTTGGACCATTTCGTCACATGGTGAAACTATATATGTTTCTGGTGTACTAGCTGGGGCTACTTGTGACGCATATTGGAAGAAAAAGACAGAAAGCCACTCCATATTTAGGGGCTTCCTTTACACACCTGTGACCTACATTATTCTTAGAGTGGTATATTCAAATTAATAGATTCAAAAAGGGAAATGTTAGGGCACTGGTTAAGAAATCAAATGTAGTAAGTGTTATATTGGAACTTGTGCTGTCAACTCTTCGAAAGTATAAAAAATGTTATTTTCACTTTAAAACTTTCTTTTTTAGTTTCCTTAACCAGTGCCCCGGAAGCACCGGTTAGCAAGACCATTTAAAAAAAATGGCTTCTCGAGTTTTGTAAATGGAGGCTTCTCTAAAATAAATATATATTATTAAAAAACAAATATACATGTATAAATTTAGAATTGTTAAAATTCTTCACAAACAAAATTGAATTGTTAAAAGACTTATAAGAGCATATTGCACTAATAAAGACAAAAGACAAGTTTAGTATCCTAATTTGACATTGGCATTGTATCAAATTGTAAATTTTAGTGGTTGCATTTATAATTATGAATATATTTTTTTAAAGAAAAACCTACTAAGGACATACTCTCGTATATTTAGGTTAAATTTTGTATCAACTTTATGTGAAACACGCGTATATATATAATGGAATTCATATGAACTTCAATCAATAGAAGGAACTAAGTTTATTAAGAAATGTGCATTCAAAATAATTTTGTTAAGAAATGTGCATTCAAAATTGAAAGATAGATAGATCAATGAAAAGTTATACTAGGAATAACAAGATGGATTGAACACAAAGGATCACTATTTAGTTGTTCTCCCGTGTGAGTTGAGGTTTTGAACCACTGATCCTAGTCGAGAATGAGAGAACCCACCTGACTCAATCCGATAAAAAAAATGAGTTTGATGTGCACAAGGAAAAAATATGATGAAATGGTGGAAGTATGTGGCAAACAATGAGAACGGGAGAAAGATGATCTCGCATAAGCAAACAGCTAGAAGGAAGATAATATTTTAAAGAAAAAATATATAATTCAATTACAATTACAACTACATTTATAATCTTATCCATTAGATATTTATTCAAGTTGTTTAAGAACAAAACTATTTGAAAAATGATCAAAAGCAAGTGAGAGTATACTTGTAATTTACTCTCTCATGTTTTTAAATGGAAGTAAACTAACAAGTAAGAGTATACTTGATAACTCCTTCATATTAAACCAAGCTTTCATATTTCAAAAAGAAACCAAAAAATTTAAAATATTATTGTAGGGTTCCTGTAGATATGTATATGACTTTGTACAAGTTAATAGAGCATAATATTTTAATTCGCACGAGGCACAAATAGTTTTCCTGATTGTCATACTTAATCCAGTAGTGTCATGTATTTTTCATGATAAAATTAAATGGCGTTATTTTTTTTTTGTTACTAAAAAAATAAAATTAAATGGCGTTCGATACTTAGAAAATAAATAACGTGTTAGTCAAAAAAAAAGTAAATAATGTGTCTTTATCATGAATTTAGGCACTTTAATATTAACTTGACTTACATGAGATTTTTGTGTCTCCCTTCAAAAAAAAATGAGATTTTTGTGTCTAACGCTTTCTCCATGAACATTAAATACTACTTTGTAAGTCTTTAAAATAAATAAAAAAATACTACTTAATCAAAATTTAAGGAGACGTATTTATCTTGAAATATCACATGACTCAGTTAGATGATATTTTTTTCTTTGTTGAATAAGTGAGGGATATGTGGTTTAAACCCTGACTCATGTATATATTATGCATTGTCCTACCAACTAAGTTAAGCTTATAGGACAAAATTTAAACAACTTTAACTCATGTATTTGTAACGTCTCGTATGCTTAGACAATAATACTTTTTGAGAAATGATAAGAACATCCTCTTTTTAATATTCACTTTTTTATTCATTGAAACTCATTAATCTTGCTATTATATGCGTGATATATTTTTTTTTTACAAAAATAAACGATATTCATTCATTCAAATTGATAGAGTACATCGATACAATACAAATCCAAATTCGCTAAAAACAAAAATGATGAATCTGTGAACAAACTCAGAACATCCATGTTAATAGCATAAAACGGCAAAATACCTATGCCTACAAAATATGACTAATATGACTATATTCATGTCTCTGGAATACTCATGTCTCCGGATCTGCAACGTTAACGATGTCAAAGTCATTGTCATTGATCAGATCTGCACTTGCTCAAAGCTAATCATTCAACCTGAATCAAATAAACACCGCACTAAGACAGAAAATCAAAACAAACATAGTCGTTCAAAGACGAAGAAATCAAAAAAACAAACAAAAGAAAACAGAAAATATGTGAAATCACTTATTCAATTAGGATAAAAGGGAAAACAATTCGGAGGGGTGATTTTTGGGTCAAAATTGACCATAAATCACCCATCTAAAAAGAAGAAGAAGAAATGGATGACGTCTAGAGTTTGAGAATGAGAGAAGAGGTTATGTGTTGAGATATGTATCGTTTGATTATCACTAGGCTATTTTAAAAATCTACGTACATTAGTTCTATTTTTAGTTGAACTTGAGTTCTATCCAATAAAAAAGTAAGTATTAAAAAAATAAATGTGCATAGCACTATCATACTTCTTCTTTTTTCAAGCACTATCATAATTTTTTTGGTACACGAAAAATTAATTTTGAATGCAATATATAATACTATACTCTCATCACCTACATAAAATTGTCGGCATTTTTCTTAATAAAATAAAATTTGTCGGCATTTTCCACAGTAGTTGGACGGATATATCACCCAAAAAGAAAAGTTTGATGGATATTATTTTGCCTTATTGTCTTCTTGCCTTTTTCTATGAACAAGAAAAAAAATACAAAGATGGAAGAAGGATTAAGTTTTATGACGAATGGTGTCTACACATGTGTTTAATTCGCAAAATAATTAATACTTGTGCCTTACTGTCTTCTTGCCTGTTTCTATCAACAAGAAGAAGAAAAAAAATACAAGGATGGAAGAAGGGCTAAGTTTTAAGACGAATATGTTTTTAATTCACAAAACAATAAGTATATATCACACTACACTATATATGACAACTTTTTGTATATGGTTCATTGTGTTTGATGGTAGATGTATATGACAAATAATTGTGTACTTTTTTTTAGCAAAAAGTAATATAGTGCAATATTACTACAATACCATTAATGAAAACTCGTGTTGAGTAGTCTAAACATCTTATGAAGTTGAGAAACCACTTGTGTAATACAACTTTTACTACAATACCTTATTTTCGTACACGATTGCTTCCTTGAGTATATGCAAGTTTATGAAGTTGAGAAACCACCTGTGTAATACAACTTTTACTACAATACCATATTTTTGTACACGATTGCTTCCTTGAGTTATGCAAGTTAGACAAAGTATCTATGTTTAGTGTCTGACACATCTCAAATAAAATTACTTTTAATGGAGGAAACTTGTTAAGATATTAAAAAGAACTAATGAGTTGATTAGTCTCAATTGGTTAATAAGTTTAATATTAAAGATAAATTGTTGGAGAAACCCCAGGTTTAATTCTAGTTGAAATTATTTTTAGTCAAATTCTACTAACCCCTCAATCGAACTTTGTGTTATATATCATGGCTTCTTTCTCAAAGACCTGGAAGGTTGAAAGAAAGAAAAAAAATATCACCAACTAACTTGTCAGTTTATTATTCAACCTAAGTCATTAGTAAATAAACCAAAAGTACAGTGGTAGATAAATATTTTGAAATTTTAAAAATTTGAGACTGTATTTTCAGGTTTAGAAATTGTGAGACTAAATATGTGAACAAGTTAAAATAAGATGGCCAAATGTATATTTAAACTTTTAAGTGAATAAGTTAAATTAAGGTGACCAAATATGCATTTAAAACCTTTAAGAGAATCTATAGTTTCAACTTTGATTTGCACATACTAGAATGTCTATGTCAATTGAGTTACGCTAAAAAAAATACCAAAACTTTAAATTTTATTGATTAAAAACATAATCACCATGAAATAGATCAAATGCATACTAAGAAAATTTATGAATAATTAGTTGTCAAATACTTGATTCCAAAACATACAACGATAAATATATCATTCACTATTTTCGTTTATTTCTTAAAATTTAGTTTGTAGTGTAAAACAGTAAAAATTATTTTTCTCAATTTCTTTAAATTTATTTTGTAATTGTTTTCAGGGTTGAATAAATTTTTAGTCCCAATATTTTTTTCAAAATTCGCTTTTAGTGTCTCTAAAAAATTTCATCAAATTTTAGTCTCTTAATATTTTCGGCCACCACACTTTTAAGTGAAATCATATACATCTTTCGAAATTTTGAAATATTTTTTGCAGTCATGTTTAGGACATTATAAAAATCTTTTTTTACAAAATTTTAATTTTTTTTAACAAGGGATGAATTAAATATGATTTTTAAATTATTAGCGTTTAAATAATTCATATTTTGTTAAAAAAATCTAAATTTTTGTGCGAGGAATTACTATAATACTCCAAACATCTCTATAAAAATTCATTAAAAAAATATAAGGGTACATATGAGTTGACTTCAAAAGTAAAAACAAAAATCGTGAAGAAAAATATTTAGCAGACCAAGTCTTGCTGAAATTTTTTAAAAAACAATAAAAATAAAATTTGAGATTTTATCTATAAGAATAGAAAAAACTTTTTTTTTTTTGAGAGAAGAAAAAACTTGTTACTTATGATCTTTAAAGAATATTATGAAACACTTATCAATATTCCCCTTTCTTTAATTATTATGAATATGAGATTTTCTTTATTACCATGTTCCTATGAAGTTTAAATTGCACCTTAAGTCCTTTAATTGAAATAAATTTGTTCTTTAAGTTTTTTTTTCCGTACCACTTACGTCATTTAAGTTATTTTCTAATAACTTGTTTAATTGTAATGTTTAGGTCCAAATAACAGACCTAATTGGTACGGAAAAAAACTTAAATAACCAATTTATTACAATTAATTAAGATAAAAAATCTAAGTAACACGAACAAAACTTAAAAATCAATTTATTTTTTTTGGTCTAAACTTAAAAATCAATTTATTAGCTTCTAATTTCACCAAGTCCGTTCAATTTTATGCTACCATTTAAATCCGAATATTAGATTAGATTCTTTCAAAACGTGGAAACCATGGTGGGCGTAACGCTAAATAACGCTAAATTTCAGTCAAAAGTGTCAACACATTAAACTCTGAACAAACCCAGCAGCCTCCACATGTCCTCCCTCAACCCCTCCACGCGTCACATCCTCATTAAGCCGGCGGCATCAAACTCCAAAATCCCCCTGTACCCTCATCACAGACAATCATAACCCCCTCACCCTCAAATTCAATCCAAAAAGTAAGACCAGTCAATCAATCATGATAATCATAATAGTTATTATTCTCTCAACCAACTTCATTATCTTATTTAAAATCGCATCTCATTTCATTGAACCTTCTTCCTTCGTCTCAGTCTCACCACAATAACTAACTACCTCCGTTACCTTTACTTTTCTCTCCCAACACTCCATCTCAAATTAAAATTAAAATTCATATAGTACATGTTTTGACCAAGACTTTGTCTTTGTCCTTCCATTCACATTAATTCAATTTATTTTACATTTTTCATAAATCTGCTACCTGTACGTAACCGTTTTTATTTTTCTTTCTTATAAACTCGCCTCACGCATATTCCGCTTCCCGCCTCCGTTCCGTTCTTTCTTTCTTTCTTTCTTTCTTATTTTCTGACAGTGATCGCCGTAAGGGCCCATGAAGCTTCTTTCAATCACCGCCGTCAATCGCCGCCGCCACGTCACCTTACACTAATATCATGCATCCTTTCTGCTGCGTCTCCGCTATTTCCGACCAAGCTTCACCGGTTAAACCTCCGACTCCGTTCACTGACTTCACCATGCCTCCTCCACCACCGTCCGTCGCTGTTAGATCCGATTCGGCGGCTCCGATTCATAGTCACAGCCATAGCAACGGTAGTCAGCGGGAACAGCCGGCGGTGGTTGTTGATTTGAAGATCAACGACCTCGTCGGAAATGGAATCTCCGGTATACTGTATAAATGGGTGAATTACGGTAAAGGATGGAGACCTCGATGGTTTGTTCTTCAAGATGGAGTTCTCTCTTACTACAAGATTCATGGACCTGATAAAATTATTGTTAATCATGAAACTGAAAAAGGCTCCAAAGTTATCGGCGATGAATCTATTCGAAGGATCAATCGCAATCGTAATTCTTATCCTTATCAACATCGTCGAAAACCTTTCGGTGAAATCCATCTCAAGGTTCGTTAATCAATTAATCTACTTCATCAATTTTGTTTGAATCAGTATTCCTATGGTTAATTTTGATTTTCAAATCTTAATAACCTGTGATTTAGGTTTCAACCATTCGCGAGAGTAAATCAGATGATAAGAGATTTTCGGTGTTCACGGGAATGAAGAGACTTCATTTGAGAGCAGAGTCACGTGAAGATCGTGTGGCGTGGATGGAAGCTTTGCAAGCAGTGAAAGATATGTTCCCTAGAATTTCCAATAGTGAATTGATGGCTCCTGTGGATAACGTAACAATTTCAACTGAGAAACTGAGAAATCGGCTTCTGGATGAAGGAGTGAGTGAAGCAGCTATTCATGACGGTGAACAAATTATGAGAACCGAGTTTGCAGCGTTACAGAATCAATTAGTGTTGCTTAAGCAGAAACATTCCATCCTCATTGACACGTTACGCCATTTAGAGGTACTACATCATTTTTAATTCCAAGTTGAAATCTTCAATTGTCTTCTACTTCATCCGTTTGTAAATTGTTGTGTTTTCATCCCGTTGTAATATACTTTAACTGTCAAAACTTATTGGTTTGTAAGACTTCAATTTCAGAGAAGTAAGCGGTTCCTCTCTGAAACACAGACACCTCTGAGATTAGGTGTCTCTGTGACCGACACTTGTAGGACACTCCTCCGATAGCTCAAATAAGTGTCCCAATAAAAGCATTTTTTTTTTCTTTACTTAGACATTCCCTGGACACTTCTACTAGAGTTAAAATATGTTGAGCAATGATGATCAATGAAGGGTTAAAGACATTAAATTTGGGGTGGGACTTCAGTGACTTTGTGTTGGGTGACTTTGGTGACTTTAGTGTATTTTAGAGGAAAGAGAGTGATGATGGAATGATTAAAATAAATTATTTTGATGAGAGAGAATTATTGGTTAGGAGAGAGATAGAGACAAAGGCACCGAAAAGCACCGAAGCCAAAGGCACCCAAGTGCTACCGTTAAATTTGATTACATTGCTTTTAGCTTTTGGTATAGTAGATAGATAGATAAAGATGAAAACCTATCTTATTTTGTTTAAGAACTTTTTGTAATGAAATAATTTGTTCAATTTAGATATATATAGTTTAATTATTAATTTAGATATTTTATTGATAATGCTCATATTTTATTTTTTATAATAAATATATATGTATTGGTGCCGCCAGTGTCCTATATTTTTAAAATTAGCAGCGTCGATATGTTCGTGTCCATATCGTGTGAGGTACCCGTGTTGGAGTAGGAGCCCATGTTTTATAGGTTCCTCCTCTCCGCTGCATTTTGCATACACAATCAGTTTCATGGCTTGTATGCAGAATTTGAACCATGGTTACTAATATAGATGGCTCAGGTAGGAGTTTGGTATCGTAATGTGACCAAATATAAACCTTGAAACTTGGAAGTACGAAATTGTGGTGAATGAGTTATTCTTATGAAGTTTTATAGCTCATTTATTTACTCTTTACTGTAACAACTTCTAATGACCATGTTCTGATCAGAATCCTGGCACAGATTATACATTTAACTGATTATGTATCTGTTCAACCAAATGCTTTGAAATTCTATGAGCCGTAAGATGCTATCATCGATCTAAGAACCAGTTTGAATACACACTTAGTAAAAGACATGGAAAAGAAATATTAAAAGGATCTTGCAATAACTGAGTATTTTTAAACATCAGCTTCTGTATCTCAATTTTTCAATAGCTCTCTCATTTACCTTCTCTATAGATACTCGTATATGGACCCTGTAAATTTATTTTAATTTTAGAAGTTGATCCAAACCAAGCAATACTCTTGTATAATTTATTACGACCTTAAAATTTTCTTCCAGTTAAAAGCCATACAGCTGATCAACTAATGCCAACTATTATACTAATGCCAACTATTGCAAGTGTGTCTTCCCAAGTGAAAAACTGTTTATCTGTCAGACAATATTGCACTGACCTGGAGTTATCTTGACTAACAGGTCAAGAGCTTGGTATATTCTACATGTAATGACTATTTTAATCTGATTAAATTTAAATCCTGTATTGATGATATGCTTACGGCATTATTTTAATCAACTGAATTGCCCAATGTTGTCATGGTTTCCAACTTGTTTAACAAAACTGTTCGCTCTCTAATTGTTTTGTCATGTTGATTTGTATTAAGGATAAACTTTTTATTGTAGTGCGTGTTAATAAACATTCGTCCGTATTACATTATTGTAGACAGACAAGGTCGATCTGGAGAATACAGTTGTTGATGAGAGCCAAAGACAGTGGAATGATCAAGAAGATTCCTCTGGATTAATGCAAGAAAAATTTAGTGGTATGTTTTTTTTAATGGCTTGTTTATTTGGCATTAGTTCTCTCATATGCTCAACAGTCAAAGTCTAGTCTTCGCATAGTTTTTAAGGCCTCCCCTTGTATTAATAAATGGTTAAGATTTCAGACATTTCCGCATTACCAGAAAGGTTAATGTAGATGTTTCATTGGTCCGGTGATTCATTTTCTTGAAACTTTAAGTATTTATCTTCCACTGTTCTCTAATACACAGATTCCCCCTAACTTCCCCTGTTTTTTTTTTCTTTTTCCTGAAATCTTTCTACCCCTATATTCAAATAGTGTGTAATCTGTAATGCTTATTACTCCTACCTGCTAGCCAATTGTTATAACCTATCTGTGATTTATACACTTATTTGTTTCATTTTCAATATTTTTAATTCAGAAGGAAGTGCAAGTGAATCTGAGGATGATAATGAGAGAAATGATGTGGCAGAGGAAGAAACAGATGACGATGACAATGTCTTTTTTGATACCCGTGATATTCTATCATCAAGTTCTTTTAAAAGTAACGGGTCTGATTATAGAGTATCATCTTTCTCATCTGATAATGATGCATTTGAATCAGAGGACGATGTAGATTCTTCAAATAGATATATTGGAACCAACCACCCTCATGTTAAGCGGCGAAAGAAATTGCCAGACCCCGTAGAGAAAGAGAAAGGTGTCAGTCTTTGGTCAATGATCAAGGATAATATAGGGAAAGATCTAACAAAAGTTTGCCTTCCTGTTTACTTTAATGAGCCTCTCTCCTCCCTGCAAAAGTGCTTTGAAGAAATGGAGTACTCATATCTGCTTGACCAAGCATATGAATGGGGAAAAAGGGTAAGTCAGATTTGGCTGACAGATTTATTTAGCTCTGCCATATTAAGGAAAATATGGGCACTTCAATATTATCTAAGAAAACTATTTGATAAAATGTTGCGTGATGTTGATTTTTTTTACCTATTAGCTCTTACAATGCAGTATTGGTGTGCTCTTCCCTTTTTTAATCAATTGGAGTTGCTATGCAGGGTGATAACCTCATGAGGATTCTCTATGTCGCTGCTTTTGCTGTATCTGCCTATGCTTCAACCGAAGGAAGAATTTGCAAACCATTTAATCCATTACTTGGGGAAACATATGAGGCTAACTATCCAGATAAAGGCCTTCGTTTTTTCTCAGAGAAGGTATAGTATATAATGACATTATGAATGTATTACCTTTTTACAAGTCAATTAAATCACGACGACTCTTCGTCTATCTTTCTTTCTGATATCACGGGGTATTGGTTTCTTCCAGAGATCCACTATTGTCTGAATGTGCTTTTTCTTTTTGTTATTTCTGAGGTCGAAATGAGAGTTACTTGAATAATTTATTTGATGAAAACTGTGTGCTAATGCTCACATCGTAGGACTCCTTTCATCTACTTCGCTTCTGTTTGAAAGGAACAATGTACCCAATATGGAGGACAAGAATTTTGGAAACTACACTATTTTTTTTTTTTTGAAAAAAAGAAAAGAAAAGGAAACTACGCTATTTGGTTCATGAATAAAAGGAGTAACCGAGTCCATTAGTTCTACACAACCCTATGAACATGATGCACTTTAATTTGGAGATACAAATTTGCTTTTTTATGTCCTCGATCTGAAATTATTAATATTTATGCTTCCTCTCAGGTCAGCCATCACCCTATGATAGTTGCATGTCACTGTGAGGGTACAGGATGGAAATTTTCGGGGGATAGCAACTTAAAAAGCAAATTTTGGGGCCGCTCAATTCAGCTTGACCCTGTCGGTACTTTGACTTTGGAATTTGATGATGGAGAGGTTTTCCAGTGGAGCAAGGTATGTTTAAATTACTTTAGTGGCTGTCATGCCCTGGTTTGGTTTTAAAGCAGTAAATCAAATTGACTTTTCTTTTCAGGTTACAACATCAATATACAATCTCATATTAGGAAAGCTTTACTGTGATCATTATGGTACAATGCGTATAGAGGGAAATCAAGAGTACTCGTGTAAGCTGAAATTCAAGGAACAATCTATAATTGATCGAAATCCTCATCAGGTGCTTTATTTCTGTTTCATGGATTTCATTTTTTACTGATAATATATTCCTCTCTGACTTGTATAATGTAGAGTATCTTATTTTATAGATTTCATCCTCACACACTTTGTACCAATGATCGGATTACAATTCCAGGGAAAAAAAACTTAGGCGTTTGAATAAATATCCTTTTTGAATGTCATCTTATTATGGCATGCCTTCCTTTTTAGGTTCATGGTATAGTACAAGATAGGAACGGAAAAACAGTATCAACCTTGTTTGGAAAATGGGATGAAAGCATGCATTATGTTAATGGAGACTACACTGGGAAGGGGAAAGGTCATGAATCTTTGTCAGAGGCTCATCTACTCTGGAAGCGAAGCAAGGCTCCCATGTTTCCTACTAGATATAACTTCACTCGTTTTGCCATCACATTAAATGAACTTACCCCTGGATTGAAGGTTTGTTTTGTTAACTAATACTTTTTATGTGTTGCCAATTATATGGATTTTAAGAATAAATATTCTCTGCAATTTGTGCATTACATATTTGTGTGTTTTTACTGGAGTTGACTTAACTCTTCTTTAACAATCATTTTCTGTAACAAAGGTGAAGTATGAATCATTTGAATAAAACAAGTAAATCCAAAAGAAAGAACAAGATAGTTCCATCTTCATTATGCGCATTGTGTGTGTGTGCGTTTGTTTGCCGGGTTTTTGGCATTTTACTAGACATTCATTATAATTTATTTATTTGTGGATGGATACATAGGAGAAATTGCCGCCAACAGATTCGAGATTAAGACCAGACCAACGGTATTTAGAAAATGGGGAGTATGAGATGGCAAATTCAGAAAAGTTACGGCTTGAGCAACGGCAACGGCAGGTGCCTATTACATTTTGTGATGTCTTATCTTTGTTTTTACCAAATCATTTGTAGTACCTCGAGAATTCAGGCTTGAATAATGATCATCTTATATGGATCACGTGTCATAGACACACATGCCTTTATAATTTCCAATAATGATTATTATATTTGTTTGAATGATATTCAGGCTCGGAAGATGCAAGAGAGCGGTTGGAGACCGCGGTGGTTTGCGAAGGATAAAGCAAGCGGGACATATCGCTATATGGGAGGGTATTGGGAGGCTCGAGAAAAAAGAAACTGGGACACATGTCCCGACATCTTTGGCCAAATTTCTCCAGACCATCTATCTGATGAAGTTCAAATTACATCTTAATTTTTTTGTTTATTCTTCCCTCCACATTTTTTTACATATGGGTGTCTATGACTGCTGCGTCGCAATTATGGTACACTCATTAAATTAATGTAAGGCAATTAGTTGAAAATATGAGCGAGCAATAATGTAATTCTTTCTCTGATTTTTTATTTGTCCATTTCAAAGTCTACGGAATCGAATTTCTTACTAGATGGTAGCTGACATAATAATCAAGAAATGAGTTTCAGTCAAAAGTTCTAGTTCTAAAACATGAATTTTCAATTTCTAATCTTGCTATTAATAATAATTTAAATTTCCTAACGGGTTAACTCAGGCCATTGTTGTTGTTAGAAAATAATAGGGATTAGGTGGAACTCAAAGTTTTCATGGTTCATAAACATTGCAAATATTGAATAGTGTGTTGGCAGTACACTTTCCAACTCACTTTTGCCATCTGTTGAAATTTAAATTTGTCTCACAATTTTGAAAATAGCTTTCATTTCACTATCTAATATGGGTTTCACGTAAATTTAGTGTGACTCTAGACCACACCTCCTCTTCCTCGTGTTTATTTTTATGTGTTGATCTCTAAAAGCGAATAACGAAATAAATAAATAAATAAAATCACAAAAAATTAAATGTCAGAATGCATATATTATAATGTGTTGCTAGTATTTCTTGTGATATTAAGTAGCTCAAAGTCTCAAACGTACCCATGTTGTTAATAGAGCTCTAGTCGTTCTTTTGTTGAATTCCATCTCTGATATTTTTATGCATGCCTCAAAAAAATACAAAAGAATAAGCAAAGAGAAATAAGAAATCAATGTTTACAATGTTCCTCAATCAAAACTCTTAAAGGGGAGGTAACAACTTTCATAAGAACTACACTACCTCTTGTTGTCGCTTGGAGCGTCCAATTTTCAGTCGCCCTCAAGAGTGTTCCCAACACACTCTAGTGTGGGCAGCCTCTTCTTGGTGCTATACAAAGATCTAGCCGTAAGGATATATGTGCTCATCTAGCGGTACTCGTCAGTGTCAGGTGGAGGATCCAGAGTCGTCGGCCTCAACCTCGCCATATCTATGTCTCTGTCCACAGGAAAGATAATATGAACCATGAGTACGACATCTGGAGGCATGAGTACGACATCAGGAGGCTCCACCACCGCATGATATTGCTATCGAAGGCGGGACGCTTGAATTGAAGTTTTATACCTCGTTTCACTAACCATATTTAGAATCACTCTCAAGATTAAGAACATCAACGGGGTTGTGTAACTCAATCTCATCAAAGGTGTGGCCAACCCCTAAATGCCATTTTCTATATCGTTCATATAGGGAATGAAGTTGGTCCAACTCAAGGAAATGGTTATCATTAGGGTCAAAGAAAGACAAAATTTTACCCTCTTATGAATCTACCTCTCTATTCTGACTACTCCCACTCTCCATTTGGGGTGGACGACCATCGGTTACCTAAGCTTTCTGGGTTTCTAGGGTTAGAAACTCTCCATTTTAAATGCAAAAGGTGAATAAACAGATGAAAAGCAAGAAGAGAAAAGAAGTACATACCACCAAATGACGAGCCATAGCAAAATTTGAAATGAACCTCCGGAACTTAGAGGAAAAATCGAGAAGGATGGAAAGAAATCTCGGAACAAATCTCAGGAAAACAAAGAGAAGTGGAAAGAGTTTCTCGCTATCTATAACGGAAGAAAGTTGGGAAGTTTGAAAAGATTAAGTTTAAAATGAAGTGTGCACGACAAAAAATGACAAAACGACCACAAGGTCATAAGCTCATTGTGCACGACACCAAATCAACACAACGACCACAAAGTTACAAGTTGTCGCCAACGACTGCGAACCCTAAAACTAGAGATGTCAAAATAGGATAGCCCGTATGGACCGACCCGCCAAGCCCAACTAATTGTAGGGCTTGGGCCTTAAATACTTAGCCAAAAATTTTGTAGGGATTTTTAGCCCAGTCCTAAAAATCCTGGTACCCATTCAGGCTAGCATGTACGGGTTGAGGTAGTATGTTTAGCCCGCATAACAAAAAAAAATCCTAAAACTTTTATATATTATTTTTAATAATTTCTTACTTAGTCGATTATTGTAGTAAAATATAAAAGTGAAGAATCCAATGAATCAACACACATAGAAAAGTAATAAAAAATTGTATTTATTCGTTTCATTACTATAATTTTAAAGGTCGAATATATAAATATCTATAATCTTAACATACGTAATTTACGAAAATGTTTACAATTTTTTGTGCTAGGTAATATTTATGTTACCTAAAGTGTTCGTAGATACCATTCTCCTCGATCGTAGAAGCTTGCTCTCCTCCATTCTAGAATACTGTTCTCCACCACGACGGAAGTCATTTCTACCGAAGCACCACCACAACATTTCTCTATTCTGTATCGGACATGACACATTGTATATTTAGTGAACGAAATTTTAATCATTTTACGCATTTGATTGGTAGTCTTATTGTATAAGAGACGGTGCATAGATGTTCATCTGAGGCATATCTTTAGAACTTTATTTCCAACTCCAGTTAAAAACACACAGGGTCCAGTCATCTAAGAGTGCTCTTATGAGGCTAAAAATTAAAAATAACTAAATGTGTTTTGGGATATATAGCAACTACTCCCTCTGGTCCTATATATAAGAAAATTTTCAAAAATTAAAATTGGTTCTGTTTGCAAGAAAATATTACAATTTTTAAGGTATAGTTATTGCTTAAAAGATTTTTCTATCCTTTGTTTATTGTTGTCTTTTTAATATGAGCAGTGCTAAATATCACAAGTATTTTTTCCACAAAGTAGTGGTGGAAGATGGTGAGGAAACAAATCTAGTGTTGTGGATGTATGAAAAAAGTGTGTTCTTTATTTGATCAAATGGTTAAATTTAACTTTCTTAAAAGTGAGAAACTTTTAACCTAAATGCCACCTGGAATGAGATGGTATAAATGATGCCATGATGTATAGACTATGTTTTGGCAAATGCGCAGATATAGTAAAGATGCTATAATGCCCATACTATTTTTTTTGGAACAATTGAATAATTTGTAGGGCATTGGTAGTGTTGTTACCTTTGTGCTATGGGATACTAATTTTACTTTCGACTTGCGTTATTTAATTGGGTTTGAATAAGGAAAAGGTTTGATAAAGACTCTAAATGGGTCTACAAACCTTGAAAGAGAAAGAAAAAAAATATTTTCATAGGTGATGAAGACACTGATATCCTTTAAGTATGATTGAGTATGTACAATCTTTGAATTATTCAACGCATGTCATAGTTTTATAATACCGTGATAATAGTTTTCCGAAAATGTAGCATTTTTCTAAATAAAATATTATAAAGAAAAATGCTACATTTCCCGAAAACTATTATCATGGTATTATCCCGATGGTGTAAGGTAACCATGTGGGACCATGTGGGCACCACCTTTGTTTTTCAATAACCCCACGTATTCCTGTAAACAAAACAAATCCAACAGTGCACAAACGTCGGGAATCTTTCGGGATGATTTGTTTCTCGATAAATAGCACCTCTGTTTTATTTAAAAATTAAATTAAATTTTGAATGAGTTTTATATTACGGATACCCAACATAAATTCATGGTATTTAAAATTCCTCCTTGATAATCAATCAAATGCCATGCAAATTTTGCCACATCACAAAATCTGATTTGACAACTTCCAAAACTCGCTCAATTTTCCAATTATTTACACTAAACATACTCCAATTTATTTGCTTAATCTATACACATTATATTTAGTATTGCCTTAAATTTTTTTTATAACAAGACTATCTATTTGGATGTTAATATAGAGAGGCATATGAGTGAGGACTCCACTCTTTGACAAATGTGTTTATTTTACCATATTCGTTCTTTTTTGATAAACTTTGGCAAATTTTGAAGTACACACAACATGTCTTTGATTAAATTTGAAGGTATGTTTTAAAAAAGATAATAAATTTATGCCACAATTCAGAGATATTTGGTGACTATTGGAGATCAGATGACTTTAGGAAAAATGAGTGAAGAGAACTCTGAAAGATTGAGAATGAAGAAAACTCATAAAGAATCATTTTGATAAAAAATAAAATAAAATGACGATGAATGAATTACAAATCTTCTTGTTTATGTTACTACTCAAGTGAATGACTAACTCATTGCATAACTAATCTTAGATTCAAGGCTGGTCTAATGTATTTTTAGGTCTAAAGCAAAATTTAAATAGATGTCTTTTAAGTGCGTTTAGAGAGGATAAGACAAAATTAAGAAAAAAATTCTGTAAGTTTCCTCAATCAAAAATAATTTTATATGATGTGTGTCAGACATTAATTAAATATGAGTATTTTGTCAGCTTGAAATCAAACTTTGGTTTATCATATTGTAAGAGTATATCTTCTTTCGCTATAATCAACTTTGTTAGTGCTTGGCCTTTTTAATATGTGTGTGTGTGTGTTTGCGTGTGCGTGCATGCGTGTTGAAAATAATATTTAATATAAACATTATTTACTAATGGTTAGAGATATTAAAATAACAAAATAATATTGAAATGATACAAATATAAATCAAATTTGCTTCTCAGCATGCTTGGTGAGATTCTGTTGGTTTATGGGGCAGCAACTGAAGTGTATGGAACCAAAAGCTATGTGCCCCAAAGTCCATGAATTTAATCAGGAACCGTGAGAGAAAACATACTCTTTAATAAGAAAATGGATAAAATCTTCTATGAAAATGTCCTGGATGGTTGTGCATTGCAAAATGCATGATATCAAAATATGGAGTCCATATGGAGGTTTGACCCCCGTGGAGGAGAGGGGCATCAACTTAAGTGGAGGGCAGAAACAACGGATTCAACTGGCAAGGACGATCTACAATGACTCATATATTTATTTCCTTGGTGATCCTTCTAATGTTGTTGATGCTCATACCAGAAGTCATTTGTTTAAGGTTAGTATTGGTAATGATTTTTCTTTTCATTCATGCATTTTCCAATTTAACGTTCATTTTGTTCAAAGTTCAAACAACTTACCATGAAGTGAAAATGTTGTGTAGGAATGTCTTCTGAAACTGTTGTGTGATAAAACAGTGGTTTATGCCACACATCAAATAGAATTCTGGGAAGCAGCTGATATTATTTTGGTAAGCTACACCGTACCCTTTTCTGTCACCGATGGAAATTGATTTCATCACTGTGATGTAGTATTTTTACGTAATCAAAAGTAAGTATTTATATATCGTCGACTAGTGCGATATCACGGACTGTTCGACACCAATTATCATTTTAAGTTGAAAGAGTAATTTGTTCGTTTGCTTAAAATCTAGTTAACTATGTTGTAAGATTAAAATTTGAGATTAATAAGGCGTGAAATTTGTTAGGATTAGAGTTCCTTGATCAAACATTACACGTAACCTAAAGATCATGCATGGATTCTAGCTTTTCTTTGATATTACCACGTATCCCTCGTCAATATCATTCATGTCCGAATAATATTGTGACTTCAATTGTATCGTTTAATCGTCGATGTCTCACACTATTAAACGATCCAAGAGTCGTTCCTATCATTCAATCGACGATTTCTCAATTTATTAAATGATAAGAAAGCATTAAGTTTGGATACAGAGAGTGGTTATCTAAACATCAATTCCATGTCTAGAATTTATGTTTGGATAGAGGATTATTCTAAACCTAGATTCAAAAGTATTTTTCAATCACAATTAA
>Ga0228711_1004612_pt1 | contig 21144 bp, 9 predicted proteins | sample MedpolnodulmetaG_2_FD_177996 | JGI IMG/M metagenome (GOLD analysis project Ga0228711, IMG submission 177996) | Root nodule microbial communities from Medicago polymorpha collected in Santa Monica, California, United States - brown nodules | ecosystem: Host-associated > Plants > Roots > Nodule... | reverse complement strand
ACCCTCCCTACAAAGGTACTCAACTCTCAAGTTCCCCCCTTTGTGAACCCTAGGCCTCTAGCTTCAGCTCTCTTCAAAAAATTCTGCAGAACCACTTAAATACTAGTCACAACTGTTCAAAATCGCGCCACGGTTCTGAGCAATCGCGCCGCGATTTCATCTGGGTAACCGTTGTGACTAGTCCCTTTCAAGGGAAACTTGGTGAGGAAGTAGCCTAATCGTGTCACGATTTCCCAAATCGTGCCACGATTTTCCATCTCATGGATCCTTGCTCCCTGCCAACAAAATTGTGCCACGGTGCCTCAAATCGTGCCGCGATTTTAGGTTTCCTGCAAATCCAATTTGAAGCCAATATACAACAGTAACAATTTAATAAAACCAACTCCAGCCCATAAATATTTTAGAACCTTATTAGTTAAATGTAAAGTTGTAGCAACCTCAAGAAGATTTCTATTCTTTATCTCTGCAATTCCATTTTGTGGGGATGTATTCAAATAGGAATTTTGTTGAACATCCCATGTTTAAGAAAATGTTTGACAAAAACATAAGACGATTGTTCTTTAGACATTTAGTGATTGCTCTCAGGCACCTACCGAACAACAATTAAGTGTTGATCGACACTTTGAGATCAATTGAGACACATTTTAAATAGATTCACTACAATGACATACGAGATACTAGTAATTGGCTCTTGAACAAAGGTGCAAAATTGCAACAAAAGTGAAAACATTACTTGCATGCAAAGGAACATCCAAGAAGTAACAATTCAGGACCACACCGCATGATTTTTTTCCACTAAGGTGTTAAATCTCAACCTTCAGGACATTAAAAGGTTCCCATGGTTGTAAAAACTGAAGAAATTATTATTGGGACAACCAAACCACTACAAAAGAGACCATAGACAGTCATAAAAGTAACCTTCACCAGCAGATGCGATGGTGTTATCGTTGTCGTCTTCAAGTCATTGTAGCACAAAGAATGCGTTGCACTAAAATTTAAACACTTTACAATGTAACTCTAACCTAGAGCTCGTAATACCATGAAAAAGTGCTGGAATAATACATTCGTGCTTTAGATATTACTACGTTTTGAGAGATTGTTTATATAAGAAGAGAAATTACAATAGGAATAACTAAATAAAAAAAAAACATAATCATATCTTAGAGAATATTTCTCCCTATTCTTCTACTATTTCTCATAAGGTTGTTAAAATCGATATTTTGCTTCAAATACAAAGAGGATATAGCTAAAAATCGCAAGGATTATACTAAATTGATTTAGTGGAATCGAATAGAGATAGAAAGATCGCAATATTGAAGATCGCAATCAAAATCAAAATATTCAACTCAGATAATATTAAATATATAATATAAGTGCATAAACTATGTACAACTTGAAACCTTACCACACGCCAATTATATGGTGGGACAAAAACGCTTAAACATAAACAATTTCGAGGAAAAAAATATACTTAGTTTAAGATTTTACTCAGGATTGAGATCGGTAAGGTAGAGCATAATAACAAAATTGTAGGATTTTAGGATTCTGATGGGGATTTTAATAACAATGATTCCTCACAAGATGACACGTTACCCTCCTTATTCTTAACCAACTATAAATGCAACCTCAACAGTTACTTATCAACGTTTGGCATTTAGCTTTGATGGTGAAGGAAACGTTCCAAAAACCTTGTCCCAAAGTGGTGAAGTGACGCCAAAACCAAGGCTTGCGACCCGATAGTGATGACTCAAGTGATACTTCTGCAAAATAGGGATGGAACGATTACTTATCCTTTCAAGGCTTGCACGATTTACATGCATAATTGCTAATGCATCATATAGAAAGTGGAACACTACAAGAATGTTAAAATCGTTAATATTGATGACAAGAAGATTTTGTAACGTAAAACATTAGATTGTCATCTACATTTAAGGAAGAGAAAGTGGTTATACCTTGAGATTTCGGGGTACATGACTCTTAGGTTGGCTATGATGCAAGTAGTAATGGGTACAGTCATAGATCATATAGCCCAACAACATGCCTCCATACAAAGCAGGAGCGATTGAAGGAGGGCATACATGCTTCACTAAGGGCCAGAACTGGACAATGCACACAAAAATCATTAAGTATACTGCATACCTCTTTTTACAAGCATACCTAAAAAGCATCAAGCATATCTACATTTTACCAATATCGCATAGATGTAAATGTAATCAATCACTTTATAAGACGTCAACAAATTTTTGACCATTTGAGAAAACAAGCTACAATTTCAAGGCAGCCCAAATCCTTCCTTTATGCTCCACCAAAATATACATCTATTAATATACATCTATTAGTTTGTCTCTAGTGTTATTAGTGGGACTATGTGGGGACATCACTATATTTAACGTGGGGTCTAAATAAGAAAAAAAATTCATTATTGGCTAAAAGAAATTAGGGTTATGTGGGATCAGCTGCCTCCATTGTATAATAGGTAGATTCGTCCCTAATTCTTTTATTATGTCATTTTTTTGTTACTAAATTTTAAAAAATACTTGAAATGTGAAATTATTATGAATATCTTCTCATAAAAATCATTTTTGAGAGGTATATTTTTAAAAGAAAGTGTGATTTTTTTATAAGCCTTGTATTATTTTATTCATTTTAAAAACATTTACTATAAGATTTGTTTTAGACCTCCAAACATTTGGGTCTATTCGGATTCAGAAAACAAAGACATGTTTTACTTATTGATAGGTAATAACCGTGACCATGTGTTTTTCAAAAAAAAATGTATTTCTTGTTGGAAATAAGGTTTACGCATTGTTTCGTAAAATTACACAAGGGTATCTCCACCTTTGCATTTCACTCTAATATTGTAATATCTTCTTGTTAAAAAATAACATACTTCAATATAATCAACCTACATGTATGTAAAATAATATAACGTTCACAAAAATAATGTAAAATATTCTAACACATCCACAAAATATTTACTATAATTAAAAGGATTATTATGTAGAAAGAGGAATACCGGAGAGGCAAATAAAAGGGCTGCAGTTGGTGGTAAAACAAGTCTTAACCTATCCATAGGGTGCTTATGGTGGCAACCATGGAAAAGAAAATGCAATGTGTTACCCCAATAGCTCTTAGTTTGAACATGGAAAAGAAAACGGTGCAACAAGTATTCGAGCAATGTCCATACAAAAATGCCAAGAACCACGAAAAGAGTGATTTGAAGAGTAGGGAGGCCCAATCTGAAAGAGTTATATATGAAACAAGAAGCAACTGGTACCCAAACAATTGGAACCACCCACCAAACAGTGCGCGTGAAAAACTGTTCCAACACAAAATTCTTAATTAATTTTGATACATTAACATGAATGAATGATATGAAAAAAGTAATGTAGCTAGGGTTTTAGGTACCTCCAAGAAACTGCTATGAAAGAAACGAGGACTTTCCTTTCCCATAATAGGTTGGTGAACCCATTCTTCATAATCTTCACCAAGATGACCAACCTGTTAGTCTTGTAAGATTAAATTGTGATAATGCAGCGATTAAAAAAGTTTTGAGGATAAATAAAAATGTATTAATCTGAGGACTGAGGTAATTACTTGGAAAACAAGGGGCTTATTCAAATCAACCACAAATTTCTCTTCAACCATCTTGAAACTAATAAAGACAAACTTTAGCAATGTACGGCAGTAGCATACACACTTCTATAGTGATATTTTTGAAGAGATAATGTGATGCCTATTTATCAGTAGCATACACACTTTTATAAAATAGATAGAAGTCATTAACTCATTTTCAGTGGAAAATTAAGTTAGTTCTCGTTATCATACATGAGGTCATGAACCGTCCACCGCTACTTGACCAAGCTTAGAAAACATGTCGATTAAAAAGATGCAATTTATTACAACAACAAAAAAAAATGCAATTTGATTCACGTTTTTCATTCTTTTATATATATTCCTTTTTGAAAATATATAAATTCAAACAAAAAAAACTAATTCCAAACTAAATATATGATCAATTTATGTATATTATTTGTATTCTTAGTGGCAAAAATACAATAATATTTCTTATAAAATAAATACAATAAGATTCCACTAAGGAAAATTATATTTGATCAATTGAATTCTCCATTACTTTATTTTTGTTTATAACCTTTCGATTTCTAAGGGAATGGATCCTAGTAGTCTAGAGTTTGTCGGGGAGGTAAGTAAAGTATGCTCAATAATTGTTCTACCTAAAAATCAAACGTGGATTCTTCTTAACGATTTATCTTTGAGTGTAGCTCAATCACTTGGTTAAATTCTCCAATTTAATATTAAATTGTAATGGTACAACCCTAAAATGTCCAATTCAATTATCCTTTGGATCGTCCAATAGCAAAGTCCATCAAAACATGGCACGAAGGTCCAATAAATGGGTCAAGTCAAGTTCCACCAAACACAGATCCGACGTCTTACACCATCTCGGGAGACACCTCGTATCAGAATAACGTGTGGTATGGGTAAAGAGCCTTGCATGACATCTTATGGACCACCTCATACTCACCTCGTATAGTAACAGAGTCATGTCGTGCTCCACCGCCTCAAAGTATAACTAACTTCTAGATAGTTACCAGATTATTCTTATTTATAGGGATATTACTTGAACCAGATAAGTACCCCACCTACTCAGGATTTTTTTTTTTTGAAAACTCGGTATCCGATCCAAGAATCGGCTAATCTGAGGGGACCAATCTCACTCCTATTCAGGATCTATTACACTAAATACACCAGAATATCATGTAACAAACTGGACTTGTCAAGTAGTGATCCTATGAGTGAAGTTAACTGACTACAGGGAGCTTATCACGGGAACCACCAATGTAAATAGTGGCCATCACCCCCAAGTACGACCACCATATTCACTCATCTTACTTGCTACCTCCTACCAGTTACAATGATTCTAGTCTTTGACAAAAAAGGAGCCTAGTATATTAGAAAAGTTATGTCAACATATTTTTTGTGATGCTTACAATTAATTGGGATTTCCAGAGTCAGCTCGGAAGCCATATTGTGTATCCTAATTAGCTTTCCCAATGATAATGAGGTAAAAGGCTACCTCGACACACTAGTCACCTTCACCACGGTTCTTTGTTTTAACGTTGGGTAAGGGTTAAATGCATTTTTAATGTTGGTAAGGGTTAAATATATTTTAGTCTCTATAAAATTTAGGGTTCACGTATGATGGACTGACCCTTATACACGAACATGTACTCTAAGTTGAACTAAACAAATTAAAAAAAATAATAAAAGGTAGTGGAGTAGACAATCTCTTATTGGTTTGGAAATAGAGTAATGTATATGCATTGCAGCACTGATTTACACTGTCATTCAATTAGTTTTGTCCTTTTACCATGTCATCTTAAAATTTAAAAAAGAAACGTACAAAATCATAGTAGTTTTTTCTCTTCTACGTTTTGGTAAATTTAAGTTAGATACATTTCTTTATGTTGCATCCTTAACTGCCAGGCCGGCATCAAAGAAAAATGCGGGTTGCAGATCTACAACACATAAGGAATCAAAATAGAGAAAAGAAAAAAATTGCTGCAATACCAAAATTAAAAAAAAAAACAAAGAGATAATGTAAAATTAGTCTTTATTCCAAAATGCTTAAAAAAAAAAAATGTTACTTTTCCCACCCTGCTGCTTTCTCATGCGCCCTGCAAAAATTCCAAAAATACCCATGGTCTGGATTATGTTTTCCGAACCAAATTGTTAGTGTTTCCAGAAAATAAAATTCGGACGCATACGCTATTAAATTTTGTGTCTTTCTTTGATGTCAAGGGTCTCTGTTGACAGTTATACGACCCCCGCATAAGCTGCAATGCAATTGCAGGGGTCGTATGAGCGGTCAACAATGACCATGACACCACAAACACTCCTAAAAACTACCTAAAAACCTAAAAAACTAAAAAAATTTGAAGAAAATGTAAGAAAGGAGGTGAAGAAGAATGAAGGAAAATGTTGAAGATTCAAGCCTTTTTATAGCCTAAAACAAGTCCTAGGTCATTTGGAAGTCAAGGAGAATGTGTTTTTCATTCAAAACCGTCCAAAAAACGCATTAAAACTCCACTAACTGGCCAAACCTTTGGTGAAACGTCACCGTCCAAAATGTTATTGAGGTGTTCCGAATTTTATAATCCGGATAGCATGAAGTTTTTATGGATTTTAAAGTCCGAACTTCATCAGGCCCTTTTATTTGGAGTGTTTTCTTGGCGAATGGCTTGGAAAAAATAGAACAAAGGTACATAACATAAAAAGAAGCAAGACAAATAAAAAGTTTAAAAAAACCATAATAACATAAATGATGAATCTTTTAGATCTGCAACATAAACTCTTGGTGCAATGTGGTCCATACAAAAGGATCCTATGTTGAAGCTTTCCGGATTTCGAAATCCGGAATACACTTATGCCATATGTGTATCCGGATATCATAATCCGGACAGCATATCTTCGGTTATTTTATCGAATAAATGAACATCTTTGAAGTAAATTAAAACATAATGAAACTTTAAATAATATATATTATTCAAAACATAATGCAACAACTTAATTCAACAACACATAACTAACACGCAATTAAAACAACATAAAACACGTGAATAATTAAAACATAGCACATTATCACAGATCATCTAAACTAATTTCTTCGTCTGGTGGTTCCATGAGCGCCCTGATCTCTTCGTAGGTCCTGGGCCGGTTCAAACTATCCAGAATTTGTTCAGCAGATCTAACCAATGAAGCGTCCATCTCGATCGGTCCTCTAGTACTGTCCTGACCAAATACAGAGAACATGGTTCTCACGTCATCGTCGTTCGTGAGTTTCATCCGACTGAAGCGAAGAGATCTGGCTGAGTCGGACAATGGACATTGATATTCAACACCGACCACCCTCCTCGTGTATCTGTGGTTGAATTGACGTTTGATTTAATCCAACTCATCCTTCAGCCCGGAGAGGGTGACATCGTTGCGAATCCTAAACAGATGGGGTGGTGTTCCACCGTTATAGTAGACTGCCGCTAGCTTGGTGTTCGGATCAAAGCCAGTGAGTTCCATGATTTTTTTCTGGTGTAGTTTACTTGCAATGAAAACAGGGACCCCTATTTATAGAGGTATCTGGGCGTTATGGACCACAAAAATTGTCGGTGCAATGTGAGTCACACAAAAGAATCCAATGCTGAAGCAATCCAGATTATAAAATCCGAACCATCCATCACCCTACTGAAAAAGGCAAGTTTCGCGTAGATACACCCCAGTAAAGAGAGATAAAATGAGTTATTTTTATCTTTTTGTCTTTTTATTTTTGTTTTATATTTCTATTTGCATTAATTTTACGAATTTGAAAGCTTAAAATGAAAAACATTCTGGAAAAAGAGCATTCCGGATTTTAAATTCCGAATAAATCTGGAAATCCCTATCAATGCAGTTCGGAAAACTAAATCCGGACCAGGGGTAAAATTGGAGAAAAAATAGGGCACGCGAGGAAAAGCATAGGGTGGAAAAAATAAATTTAAAAAAAAAAAAAAAAATAGTGCTTAAATGCATTTTTATCTCTCAATTTTTAGTCTCCTTATTTCTATATTTGAAAATATAGTCTCACATTTTATTTTTTTTGAATTCTCAGTTTTAAAATGCCAAACTTTTTTACAATCACTAAATTTGGAGTCTATTTTTGCCGATGCCTCAATTTTAATTTGGTGTGTGACAATGCATATGTTGATTAAGTGCGTATATCTTTTCCTAAAAATAAAAAAATGTGAGTATATTTTATAGTCCATGTAGTTAAATTGTTTCTTACCCATACTAATCAGAAGACTTATACAAGCCTTTCACTGGATTACTTTTGGGTGATAGCTATTTTAAGGGTATTTCAACAGGTTAGTAAAGGTGAAAACTAAAGTTGCTCCATCCAATTTCTTTAGGCATGAGCAGAGCATCCCTCCACTGCCAACTGGTAAGTAAGCAAAGTGTAGAAGACAAGATGAGAAGATCAAAGGGGTAAAGTTAAATATATTTGCATGTTGAATTATTATAAAACGAAGAATAAAGATTGTATTTGTATGCATATATTTCTGCTCAATATTGCACAATGAGAAAAGCACGCGATAGCGCAGATTTATGTTTGAAGATTTTAGAGCTTCAACGAAATCACGGTGCAACCGTAATTTAGCCAAACTCGTCCAATCCAAACATGCACTTCGCTTCAGCATGCTATTTGTGTAAGCTTAACAATTGTAGCAGCCGCGGCCTTCTACCTAATTGCCATCAACTGTGTAGATATTTCAAACAAATTGTTATATTAATTCCATGATAGACAAAGATGTCATTTGTAAAATTGTCAATGACATTTTTTTCCTATCATGGAAATAACGTAATTGAATACCTTGATATCTTTGAAACTAGAAGTCAACCTACATTAAGCAATCTCATGCAACAAGGAATGTTGTAAAGCAGGAGGAAGTTACCAGAGAAATGACTGTGCAGAGGTAGCAGAGTTTATCTACTAATCAAATTTGATACATATTATGGATTTTTACACAATGTTCGACACAAGATGGCATGTTAACCCTCAAAAAACACCAAAGGAGCAAAGAAAATTAGACAATCACAAACGAGAATTCTTCACTTTTTTTGGTCTGAACTCCTCAATTTGCTATAAATAACCAATGAACAAATGCAATCTCAACTGTTACTTATCTACGTTTGGCATCCATTTTTGATGGAGGAGGAACCGTTCCAAAAACCTTATCCCATAGAGGTGAAGTGATGCCAAAGCCAAGGCTCTGGACCCTGTAGTGATGATTCAAGTGGTACTTCTGCAAAATAATGAAGGAACTATTACTTGTCTTTTGAAGGCTTGCAAGATTTAGATAATTGTTAATGCATCATAGAGAAAGTGCAACACTACAAGAGTATACAATGTCATGTTCGAAAAAGAAAGGCATGCACCATCATATTCTTAGTAGGAGCTGTCTATCTTTCACCAAAAAGGTCACTGTTGTTACTAAAGAAAATAAGGACCAAATTTCTTTAAAATAGTTGATAGAAGAATGCTATTATGTTTTGTGACCCAAGTTTAAGATACCCACATGGATAAATGAAACCGAAAACAACGTCTCAGAAATAACTACGTACGAATTTGAAGTTCTTCAATTCCTAATCAATAGTGGTAAATGCTAAAAGACCGGCTTTTGATCAATTATTAATTGACAAGATGATTTTGCAAAAGTAACAAATTGAGGCAAGGAATTGCAGATTGTCGTCCACATTTAAAGAAGGGAAAGTGGTTATACCTTGAGATTTTTGGGCACATCACTCTTTGGTTGACCATGATGCAAGTAGTAATGCGTACAATCATACATCACATAGCCCAACAAAATGCCTCCAAACACAGCAGGAGCAATTGAAGGAGGGAATACAAGCTTCACTGAGGACCAGATCTGGACATTGCAGACAAAAACGCTAGCATCAATTCATTGAACAAATATAATTTCATGTTGAATGAGATATTGTCAATAGTTCTTCTATAGAGGATATATGTACCACTCATGTACTGCACTCTCTTCTCTAATACTAATGAAGAGCTGCTTCTCTTAGATTACATATCATTTGAAACAAAGACATGTATTTCTGGCTAGTTGAAACGGATGAACTTAGCTTAATCAATGGGTCTTTCTTGTTTGATAAGGCTTATGAATTGTATTGTAGCATACATGAAGGTATTCTAACCTCTGCATTTGACCCTAACATTACTTTTTTCCTTGTCTAATACTAACAGACTTCAATATCACCTACAAGTAAGTCAAATATTATAACACATCCTCAAGATTTAGAAGTACTTAACATAGTGCTGCTGATACCAACATCAATTGAATTGGTAAAACTATCTAAAACAAAATCCTAAGGTTGCTATCCCATTCATTCCTTCATAACTAAACAATGACATTAGAAATCCATCATTAACAATGACACCACAGTAATGAATCTTATGATGAACTAAAATAGCGCAAAACACGCACAAAAACAAAATCCTAATGTATAATTTCTACATGTATAAGACGGGAAAAGAGAATGAATGATACTTGAAATGATTAGAGGCATCCATAATAAAGAGTTTATATAAAGATGAAGTTACTATTGATTCAAATTACCAGAGAAACTATGTGACAGTTATCTTTAGAGGTAACAAAATAATGCAAATAATGAAAAGGCATTATTTAAAATGAACAAAAGAAAAATGTAGAATGGGGTATACCATGTAGGCTATTAAAGCAGCTCCAGCTGGTGGAAAAACAAGTCTTAAGCTATCCATAGGGTGCTTATGGTGGCAACCATGGAGAAGATAATGCAATGTATTACCCCAATAGCTCTTAGTTTGAACATGGAAAAGAAAACGGTGCAATAAGTATTCGGTCAATGTCCATACAAAAATGCCGAGTAGCACGAAAAGAGGGAGGTGAGGAACAGGGAGTCCCAGTCTGAAAGAGTTATAAATGAAACAAGATGCAATTGGAACCCAAATAATTGGAATCACCCACCAAGCAGTTCGCGTGAAAACCTGTTCCAACAACACAGATCTTAATAGTGTAATCTTCAACATGCAATTCCAGAGACTAATCTCTCTAGTCAGGTAAAACCAGCATAATCAATTTTAATTCATATGGACATGAATGATGAAAATTTAATGTAGGTAGGGTAGGGTAGGGTAGGGTAGGTACCTCCAAGATATTGCTATGAAAGAAACGAGGGCCTTCCTTGCCCATAATAGGTTGATGAACCCATTTATCATAATCTTCACCAAGATGACCAACCTATCATATAGTTATAGTATTGTCAATAATTCAATTGTAAAATAAAGTAAGTTCTTAACTACTCTGGAGTTTGATTGAGTACCGGTCGGTCAGAGATACTCATATTTAGTGTCTAACATGACTCGAATAGGATTAAATCTATGAGTAGTTACCTGGCAAACAAGGGGTTTATTCAAATCAACAACAAATTTGTTTGCAACCATCTTGCAACTGAAAAACAAGAACAAAAAAAGAAAAATTAGGATTAAAAAAAAAGAAAGAAGCAGAAGCAGAAGCAGATCTGGAAAATGAAACGAACCGAGGAGATCTGAGAAGAGAATTGTTAAGTCTCCCTCTTTGAAAGAGGGAGGCTAAAATCTCAACAAGAATTGGAATCTAAGTTTGTGAATGAATAATGTGATATGATAATTATTATTATATATAATCTAAATTAAGGGTAATTATGGAGGATATGGCATGTGATCCACACGTTGAACAAAAAGACAACCTCATAATAGAATTCAAATGTACAAATACAGCATATTGGTTGAACCGCTTCTCGACCTTTCGTGTCAAACGTTGTTTATTACAGGTTGTTCCCTGTTTTTTCTTGTATTTTTTCTTAAACCCCCCAAATGTTCTTTCTTTATTTGCTGTTTAGTCCCCCATTTTCACTACACGCTACAAGAAAACAATGCTGTTACGAACATGATGATCTGGAAGAAAAAAAATGAGAAAGATCATTGGCACAAGTGAGGACGTGGGGTATGTTTTGGGGACGACACAGTTGTAAATTGGGAACGACGCACTCGATGAGAAAAACAATCCCCTCTCCCCACAAGATCTTTCTTATTGCAAGTTGAATTAATTCAACTCGTGACAGCTCTGTTATTTCAACATCAAATGTGACACGTAGAGTTTATTTATAGGCAAGATAGCATGTTTGGTTTTAACTTTTATTTTACTTTAAGTTTTAAAAAGTTTGATTTATGTCGATCTAAGATTTGTGGTGTGGAAAGAGGTGAGAACTTTGAGTTGTAGGTCTTCGATTTGTGGAATCCTTCTTATGGAGGGAATGATATATCAACTAATACTTTTTGTTTAAAACAAAGGACGCCAAATCACGAACAACACATCAAGATGTCAAATCAAACAACGCTGCATAAGACGGCAAATAACATAACGCTCCACTCAGATGATGAAATCACAAAGAAGAAAAAAAACAAAAAAGGAAACACTTGATATTTGTGAAAATCACTTATTGTGATCGAAAGAAAAGGGGGAAAAATAAGCAGATGGGTGATTCTGGGTCAATAAAATGTCCTAAAAAGAAAGAAAACTTACAGAGAAGTTGGAGTTTCTCTCACTAAAAAATTAGGGTCAGCTAATATTAGTTAGTTGACTTTTCTATATAAATGAATACTCTGACGAATAAGTAAGAATGCATCGAATATGGGAAATATTTTATGTAGAAAAATGTGTATATGTAGAGAGATTATGAATTAGCTTTTTTTAATACTGAGCAACTAGGTTTTTAGCTCATGAGCATCTGATTAGTGGAATCCTTCTTTGAATGTTATACAAGCGTTAGATTCTGTGTGTTTGGTCATTAGAGGGTTCGGGAGATCATAATCACATTGAGTCTTGAACCATCATATAAGAGAGAGACACCACACTTTAACCGAAAAAACTTAAGGTATTAGGTTTATGGATTCTCTTACTTATAAAGTGTTTAACATTCACTTTTCCATCCGATGTGAAACATATTAATCACACTTTATATACAAACAATCTCCTCTTTAAGTGTGAGTCCATCTATTCTTTATGGATATGCTCCCCCTCAGACGGAAGTTTTTTCATCCACTTGTACCCTTCTTACCGCACTCAACATAACTCCCCAATTGGTCACCTTATCAAGAAGATTTTCGATACAAAAAGTCGACAAAATCTCATCTCTAATACCACATGAGCTCTCCACTCTATCAAATGTCCCTAGTGTTTTGCAATAAGAAACTATAAAACTATTTTATAAAGACTTAACTTGATGTAAATGTATTTTATAAAAAGTATTACCTCTGTCTCACATTAGGCGTCACCCTTCCTATTTTTTCGTATCTCAACTTATCTGTCCATTTTATAATACTAATACAATATTATTTTTTTTTTTCACTAACACTCTTATTTATTACATTTCAATCATCTATAATTACTCCATTAACTGTAATTAATAAGTGGTGTTTTAATAAGTGATACATATTTTACCATTAAAATCAATACAATTAATCATTTTTTTAATAAGGTTTGCTACAATAAACCCACCTCTTTTTATGAAGGTCTATTTTAGCAAGGTGCACATTTTTCCTTTGACATAATACCCATATTTTTACTTTTTGAAAAAGAGAAAAGGAAGGGACAAAGTTGTAATTTTGTTTTTTAGTCATGAATGTTTTTTATTTTTTTACTGAAATCATTAATGTTTTATCTCCTCTTTTTTTGGCTCTTCTCCATCGTTCAGTCCCCTTTTCTATTCTTCTTCCCTTCTTTTCCATGGACTTTACAATTATCTTCGTCACCTTCAACACAATTTTATCTTTAATCACAAAAGTTCATGGCAGAAACAAAATTCCTTGAAACTCAATTGAATCCATAACAAAAATTTTAAAACATTAATAGACCTTGATCCAATTTTTTAATCAAACTCAAGTAAAAAAAAAAGGGAAACTATAAGATGGTCTTTCAATTCATAATTTTCTGAATCAAACTCATATTTTCTTTAATCCGTGGATCTAAGTGTTATGATTGTGATTGTTGTTGAAGAATAAATGAAGAGATCAAGAAACTACTTCATTTTACCAAATTCTTTCAAGCAAAACAAACCATCGTGCCTTTTAACAAAGAAGCTATGAAGCAACATTGAGAGCTTAAGGTTTTTCTTAATTTTCTATGCTTGATGCGTTATTATCCATGATTAACAATGAGAGAATAAAGAAAAAAAAAGAAAAAGAGGAGGAACAAAGAGAACCGAAAGAGAGAGAAAGAATGAAAGAGAGAGGAAGAAAAAAAAAACATTAATGAGTAAACCGAATTACACCTTTGTCCCTTCCTTTTCTCTTTCTCAAACAAAAAAATTATGGGCATTTATGGCTAAATAAAAAAGCACACCTTGCTAAAATAGACCTTCATAAAAAGAGGTGGATCTATTGTAGCAAATCCCTTCTTTAATACTTAATAACCTCGTAAAAACCAATTGGAACACCTGATATGAGACGGAGAGTAAAATGTGTAACACACATCTCAAAAGAAACTCATTTATGTTATAAGGTGTTAAATAAATCATTTCGTCCCCAAAAAATTATCAAATTTTGTCCCCATAAAAAAGTGGCACATTTCCGTCATTACAAAAAATTTAAGCACCCAATCCTTGACGTTTCATGTTTATACATTATAGAAATTTTCTTTATAAAAATTCAAAATTCGTATATAAATTTTTTAACATGGGATGAATTTTATAAATTTCAAAAGTTAAAAGATAAAAATAACTAAAGTCTCAAACTACAAATCAAATTTTTAGCTCTTTTTATTCAAAGAGTTTTTTTATAACGTTCTTAATAAGTTTGTGAAAAAAACCATTCAAAGATATATAATCTCAACCTAGATATTTTAGTAACTTGTTTGGGGCGGAAAACTTATTTAACTCTTATATAATTTTTTTTTTGAATCAACAAATACTATTAAACAACCAGATTCCTGCTCAAGACGAACAAAAACTGGTGAAATAGAGAATACAACCAAAAAAAGATTATACAACAAGTTACACACTGATTTTGGGTAGATCATATGAATACAACAAGATTATACTGTATGACCCGCACAATGATGAAGTTAGTTGTGATTTGATGAAAAAGGATGTTGGAAAAAAGAGAACCACAAAGCTTGGATCTAGATAGATGATTTTATGTGTTGGAGGTGTCTTGTTTATTAACAAAAACGGTTCCAATTTAATGAATATTATCAAAATGTAGCGAGGTTATGTTTGTGATCTCTGTGTGAAAGGCAAGATTTATATTCTAAGACAATTTGTGAAACAATTATGTTTTAGTTCTCTTTATTGTTGTTGTTGAGCGTGTGTATCGTCTTAGGTATCATCATGGACGACTAAACGAATGCTTAATTTCTATGTCCTAAGTTGAATTAAAACTTCTTTTTATTGTTAAATGTGATGCAACCTAACTCAAAAGAATGTATAGTCGCTATAATTTCGTATAATTTACATATTTCATCAAGTTGGATTCCCAAATCCCAACAAATAATTGGAGTTCTATGAGCTTTGAGAGTATAAGCTCACATGTAAATTCACCAATTGAATTACACGATGATACTAACTAAAATGTGTGAGAAAGAAGAAGAAGAAAAACAATAATGAAATCGAGTATGCAAAACTTGATTCACCAAAAGACCACCATACCATCCAATATTCTATCAAGAATTTGGAACAGAAGATTTGATCAGAGGCTTCTTGGATCTTCCTCGTACTGCAGCAATCTTTACCATCAAACACCATGTCATTGTAAGCATCAGTGCTGGAAAACGACCCAACACAAGCCCAACAAGTGCAATTCCAAATAAAATCACGTAATCTGAATTCCCTTCACTAGTCACTCTCATGTCTTCTGGTTTAACATTGAGCAACAATGGTGATTTGCTTCCACTATCTACCACTACGACCTCCTCTATTTCAACATTGTTACTACAACCATCATCTTCACCACTTGTACCCTCAACTTTGCATTCTTTTTCCTCTTTTCTTGAAGAACCTTGCACCTTTTTGGTCAAAAGTTTCTTCAACATAAATTTAAACTTAACACTATTGTTACCTTTGTTTTTTTCATGCAATGAAACTTTACATGAATCCACAACTTTTTCAGAACAATGCAATTTCTTATCTTCCTTGACGCAATCTAATTTAACACCATCACACGAAGAAGTGTCTTCAGAAGAAACACCAACAAACTCAATTTCCTCAAATGACAAGGTATCTGTTAGAACAACCTTAACTTCCTCGTTCTCATGCTTCATTACGTATTCAAGAGACAAAAGCACGAATGCTGAAACAGTGATCCCAACAGTGAGTTTCTCAAAACTCGCAATCGAAACGACAATTATAAACATCATCAGAAAAATACAAAGTACCGATTTTGAACCCGACCCATCCTTACTTTTTCCAACCCGAGTAACCCCATGATCCGAATTCAAAACCCCATCATCGTTTACATGAAGGTTTTCTTCATCGGTGATCAACTGAGTTAAATTCTGAGACTCGGCGCAATCAACCTTGCAATCGTTAAAACTCGGTATCTTCGGCGGCGGTGGATCAGAGGTTGGAGTTTGAAACGGTTTATTGGAGTTGGGTTTTGTGAACCGGGTACGGTTTTTGATTAAAAGATCGATGAGGGAGGTTGGGAAACCGGTCTGAACAGCAAAAGAAGAACCGCGTTTAGTTGAATGAAGATCGGCGACGATTTGGAAAACTCGGTTTACCCTGTTTTTGTTGGTCCATAGAAGAGGCATGGTTGACTCACAAAAATCAACCCTGTTGCTATGTTATGTAAAAGTAAGGTTATGAAGAGTGCTATGGCTTAGTAATTTATAGAATCAATATTTGATCTGACACGGAAAGAGAAATGTGTATGAGTGCGGAAAGAGGAAGGAAGGAGAGGAGAACTGGGCCCTTTTTATTAGGATATTAATTCTCTGTACCTTTTTTAACGTGTTGTTTATCATGTGTTGCGTGCTTCTAATAGTAGTACGAATTAGACGTGTCTTAACATAGATTTGATAAGTCAACGTTAGGCGCTCATTCATACTCGCGGGTACGAGTCTCAATCAAACCTAATTTGATGGGTTTTCTCCACTTTGATTTGGGTATGAGTTTGAATTTTATCCGATTTTAAAACATGGGAATAAGACGAATAACGGGATATAGGTACACACCCTAAACCCATATCCAAACAAGTCTCAAATGTAGAAAATTAATTTATTATCTCTTTTATATAAATAGAACACTAAACTCTAAATCATGTCACTCACACAATTATAGCATTTGTTTTTCACATAACACTCACTCATCATAGTTCTTTCTTATCTAATTTCATATCCCACACTCTCGGTCTCTCTATTCTCCTTCACCATAGTCATTGATCATCATCATCTCTTTGCTAGATAATGCATTACAACATTGCGCTTGAGGTTAAAATTGTGCAGAAATGTGTATAATATTCTATAAACAAATCTCAAAAAAATTAGATTTTTTTAACAAAACACATTAAATATGAATTTTCAACCGTAAAAAATATAAAAATTCATATTAAATTCATGTTTTTTTTAAAAAAAATCTATTTTTTTGGAGAAATTCTTGTAATATTATGAATTTTTCTGCAAAACTTTATTCAAAAATTTGAATTCTACATGAGTTACTTTAAAGGAGGGACCAAAAGTGAAGATGGAAATTTTTTTAGGGACTAAAAAGTTGAAGAAATTTTTTAAAGGGGTTAAAATGAAAGGTTGACATATTTATAGCGACCAAAAACATATCTAACCCAAAAAAAAAAAGGATAACTGTAATTTACTCTGTCTCGATTAAAGTTTGATAACACAACATGATATAATAAGTCTATCTCAATAATTGAAATCTTTATCTTGGATAAGAGTTGGGTTAAAAACAAACAAGATGTAATAAAAATATAATTTACGGATTTACCTGTATAAAATATAATTAAAAAAAAAGGATATATGATAAAATATAATTAAAAATAATATATGTGCTTCATTATCCACACTCAAAATCCCTAACCCCAACACCTTAGAAGTGATTCTATATCAATGCCTATATCAATATATGCTAATAATTTGTAATTAACATAAAATATAACATTTTTATCAGTTACATAAATAATCATGATTTTAATTTCCCTGAAGTAATGTAATGTAACCAGCCAACTGCCTCGTCTTATGTTGGAAGGTTTGGTTCAGCTCTATATACAAGTAGGCTAGGGCAACCATTCCTCAGGCAAAGTTGTGAACCATCTCCAAATCGCATAAATAATCTAGGTATGTAAGATCAATATATGCTCTCCAAATACACCTCCTGATCAAATTCATGTGCCAGGAAATTGAAATGTGCACAAGACTTGTTCTTACTCTCTAATTCATGGCCATAGTCCTCCGAGTTAACACCTATCAACTTCACCATCAGCCCAGCCCCCAGGTTAGTTTCTCCTTATGGTCTAATAAATGTCATTGGACCCAATACATGTTGTTCAATGTCATTGTCATCTTTATAATCATAAGATGGAAGTTAGATGTCTCTTTGTGCCACCTCTTAGAAATGTATGACAAGCTGTCGTCTTTGATCAAGGTATAACCTAGAGTAGAAATGTCCTTGAGTTCACTTGCTCTGATGACATCTTTGAACCACTCCTTATCTAGAATATGCAATATCAAGATCTTCTTTCTGTTATTGATGAATTAAAAAGTTTTACGGAACTGGAAACCATGACATGACTCATGAGATTGTGAGGTGCCTCCTTCTCTTCAATATCCTCCTGTTGTGGCTCATATTGTCAGGCGCTTCGGGTTTGTCACCTTCGGCCTTCCCCGTGCTCTCCATCGCATATGAGACAGTCATGCTCATCTTGTTACCCCTAACACGGTCGACGTGTGCATCCATATTCTAAACGTTCACAAGTTCAAAGAGAAATCAAAATTTTGCAACCCTAAGCCTATTTTAGATTTTAGAAACCGAAATGCTGAACAACACTTTTCAATTTCTAAAATCCAAACACAATCAATATCATAGAAAAAAGAAGGAAAAAAACAAATAAGACCCCAAATGGTTGAGAAAATTCAAACTAACCTCTTAATTAATGGTTGAGTAAATTTCACTCCCTTCCCCTAAAAGATGTTTGAATTACACTCCCCTCCCCTCTTATGTTAAAATATACACTCCCCTCCCCTCTTATTCAAAACATATTAAAAAAAAAATCAGTCTCCTCTCCTAAGAGAAGCTTGAACTACATTCTCCTCCCCCCTTATGTTAAAATCTACACGTTACTCCCTCAATATTTACTTTTTATTTCTAATAATCTAGAAAAATAATAATAATCTAACACACTTCGGAAAAAATTAGTATTGCAGGTCTATTTTAATATAATCAAAAATTGAATACATATTTTTCGCTATTTTTCATTCACAATTTCATTAACATGTAGTTTTAAACCCTATTATAAAATATGAAACAACCCAAAACAAAATTAAAATATGTGAAAAATTACTAAAGACAAGCATGATTATTTAAAAGTTAATTTCGTACTCTAAATTATTAAATCAATAGCAAAATATTTAAATTTAATTATCATTGACATTTCAATTATAAAGAAATGAATTAATTTTTCTTAAATGATGGTTCAAAATTAATATATATCATAAAAATATTTATTTATCTTAAAATAGATTAAAACGTAGTGCATATTTAATTATTAAGGGATGAGGTTGTAATTCAAGAATCTTATAAGGGAGGAGAGTATAAATTTTATTTTTCAAGGAAGGAAAATGTATATTTTAACATAAGAGGGGAGGGGAGTGTAATTTACTCGATTAAAAATGTCTCAAATGCAATGAATTCAATTGTCTTAACTTGAAATATGACACAATGTATCAAAATTTGAATCGAAGGTTTTTACGAGTATTTTAGGTCAAAATACGATACTGGATAAATGAGCAATGGAGGCTAAGCTTGTCTTTAGAGGTGTCAATATCATGGGGTCTTGAAGTTTTGACCCCAGCCCACATAGTAAGGGGGCTAGAATATTCACAAGATTAAAAGGGTCACATTCATGCAAGCCCACAAATAAAAAAAATCAAAAGGCCCCAAAGCCCCAAAATTTCTATAAACATTTTTTTTTTTAAAAAAAGCTTTTTTTTACCTAAAAAAAGTCTTTTTTTTTACTCAAGAAAAACTTTTTTTTACCTAAAAAAAAACTTTTTTCTTCCCTTTTTTTTTTTGGAATAATTAATATGGGCTTATTTAGGCCCACAAATAAGTAGATTTTATAGTGGGTTTGACCCCAAATAATTTTGTTCAATTAGGGGCCTTTAATTTAGTGAGCTTAGTGGGGCTTTGAAATTTGGAGCTCTATTGACACCTCTACTTGTCTTATATATTTCATGGTTTACATTTTATAATCTGATTTGTATTTTTAAGTTTCATACGATAGAATCCAAGTGAAGGTAAAATTGAAAATTAGCAGGGAACGTGAAAATGGGGGCAATAAGAATTTCACTTAAAGAATGGTTTAAAGATGGACCATTGAGGTTAACTTGGTGTAGCGGGTTAAACTAGTTTTTATTTCTTTGTGAATAGGAGTGGTTGATTTATGTGATGATTTATATGAATACGTAGTAGGTTAAGACATTTGTGCGATCTCATATATAAGACAAAAAAAACTATTACACTGAATTCCAAATTTTGATTAACGGAATTATGTGATAATTTTTGTTGAATATTAATGTTTTTATATATGAAATCCCAATTTTTATTAACGGAATTGTTTTTTTTCTTTTAAATATTTTGTTTGTTTTACGGTTTAAAATTTTTGCTTGTTAACATACATCTGGGAGAAAAGAATTTGACATACTCCGTAAAAAACAAAAAGAAAATAGAAAGGGAAAAAAACAATAAATGTATAACGGAAATGTTAAAAAGAATTTTAAAAAAAGTACATATGATTCAATACTAAAAAATGCTTTTGGTGAAAAAATGGATTTTAAATGATAAAGATATTTATTAATAAGGTGAATGTAAATTAACAAACATTAATAAAAAGAAATTACAAACGAAAATCACGATAACGGATGAGTGGCCAATGAAATAATTTTTGTTTTGGACCGGTCAAAGACATGGGTTTAATCACTTAGGTCCAATAACAAATCAAACTCAAATGCTGCATTTGGCAAATTACTTGCAACACACCCCTTCTCTGCGAGGGGGGTGTACGGAGCAACTGAGACCTGTTCAAACGAACAGTAACGTCTCTTTACCCACATTCCCGCGAATATCTCACTGGCGGTTACACCTCTACTGATTTCGTAACCGCCGACCACACGTGTGCCTTACAACGACTCTGCATTCACCCACCTCTATAAATAGGAGGCTCCTCGCAGCCTCCAAGGTAGAATCTCTCACACCCTCAAACCCCCCATTCTGAACTCTACTGACTTGAGCGTCGGAGTGTATGCAGGTACACCCCTCCCCCCCCCC
>Ga0228711_1004611_pt1 | contig 21148 bp, 10 predicted proteins | sample MedpolnodulmetaG_2_FD_177996 | JGI IMG/M metagenome (GOLD analysis project Ga0228711, IMG submission 177996) | Root nodule microbial communities from Medicago polymorpha collected in Santa Monica, California, United States - brown nodules | ecosystem: Host-associated > Plants > Roots > Nodule... | reverse complement strand
GCAACTTGTAATTTGAGATTACATTTTAGTGGAACTCTCCTTGGAAGTGCAAGGAGGACATGACTACTTCCGGTTTGTGGAAGGAACCTGAATAATTGCTTGTGTTCTCTCTTCTTCTGTTCTTTACATTTATCCGCTGCACATAGACTCTGAACTCACTCAGACTCTGAACTACTTCAGACTCTGAACCTGAGAACAGTTCTTCAGAACGCAAAAGAAGAAGTTTCCAAAAACACAATTCAACCCCCCCTTCTTGTGGTTTTTCTCACCTTCAAGCAGTAGTTGATTGTTGTTGCATATAATTTTGTGTGGCTGAGGTTGCACTGGCAATTTATGTTGTCCAAGATGCACAAAACCTCTATAAATAGGCGTGTTTTTGGTTCATTTGTTGTAAACTCAACTAAGAACCATAAACACTTATCTGACAGATATGAACACGAAGAGGTTGTTTTGAACTTGATCTTGTTACCCTGCCAATAAAAATATGTCAGTTTGTAGGGTAGCATGATCAAATTCACAACATCTTGGAACACTTTTCCTTTCATCATCATTCATGTTATAAATTCAACGGTAACATGTTAGGCTCCCTTAATTGTGTTTATCCATTCATTTTATAAATTCAACATTTGTCGATTTATATTGTTTTACATGCAATGTTTGTATCTAGGTCATTTCATTTCATCTTAAAATTTTAATCCTATTGATATCTCAGTTTTTGTTTGCTTTTAAGATGTCTGGGAATGGGAATAGTTGTTCTGGTATCAGACAGAATGCAGCGACACATTAGTGTCGTTGGTACAACTGCATTTAACTTTCATTAAAGAGCGAATGATAGTTAATTGCCTTTGAAGTAAAGATGGTCATTTTGTGGTGCGTGAGAGCAATTTTGATAGTTTAAAGAGCAATTTTCCACAATAATCAAATGTTTGTAAAGATTTTATTATCATAATTAATTGAGAGTGTAAAAAAATTTCACCCTTACATTGTATACATATTGGATTCTTTTTTTTTTTATAATATTTTAAATTCTTAATTTAAATAACTATTCACTAATTATTTAAATAATATTAAGAGGAAGTTGTATTAATTTTGTCAGAAGTTTTTCAAGTTTTTTTTATCATGATATCACATTAAGGGTCACCTTTAATTTTGCTAACTAAATTTACCAAACATCGTAAAAAATTAATAATTAAACTCATGAAACCTTTCTATTTTTTGTACCATTGTTTATCATGAGTCATGCCCTTTATAATTTTGTTTGCTAACTTAAGATAATATTATATATAAATTTTTTTGGTAACTGCAGATAATGTTTTATACGCTTTATCTTCTCATGATGCAATGCAACGAGACAGTCTTATATAATTCTCATGGAACCACGTCACGTGATTCTTCCCTGGACCACGTATAAAATGAGAAAAATTCCAAACAATAACAATAATTTATCAAAATTACCCACATATATTTTTTATTTTGTGCTTTCAAATGAGTTTTCTGAGACTTGACCAAAAAATAAAAAATTAAACCAAACAAATGAGTTTATTTTCAAGACAATCAAGTGATTGAGATAAAGTGATTAAAGCGGTGGTGGTTTCACAGCCCGGCGACTCCGGGCACGCGCCCAGGCTCCGGCCTAAATTTTTTTCTATTTCTTATATAAACCCATATAAATTGGACAATTTCTTAGATTTTTTGACTATTTGCTTACAATTTTTATGTAAATATCTATAAATGTGTTGCAAATTTTCTGTTTTAAAGTGAATCTTTTCAAAGAATTTATATGAATTTATTTGAGAGTATAGACAGAAAGGAAATGAGATATTTGAGGGTAGAAAATATATAGAAAAATGGAGAAAATTTGACCAAACATAAACTGAATTTGAAAAATTAATATAAACCCTTTAAAATTCTCCCTCAATACAATATAAGTTCTCTAAATAAGGAAGATTTTGTATTATAAATAAAAAATTAACTCACAAAACCCTTTCATTTCAATGTCTTCAATTTTTTCCGTATGCTCTTTTCTTTTTTCTAAACATTCAGTTCTCCTCCCCTCCAAACTTTCAAGTAAAACAAACTCTTAACTGAGACATTACTTACTTCTGGACCAAACAAATTACCGACCATTTCCTTAGATAATTGGAGGATTAACATATCATATAAACGAGTTTTCCATTTGTTTCATAGTATATACTTTTAATTGTTTCACCCTCCATTATTACTATAATATTTAAAAAAAAAAAAAAATTCCCAATTTAATACATCATGATTGTGTCCTTTATGTTTGAAAAAAAACAGGTTTTTAGAATGTTTCATTCGTGACATCAAAACTGAGCTATCTTAAAAAACACACCAATGTTCCATTTTTTCACATAAACAAACGGATGATCATTTATCTGAAAAACCATCAAAACTTGTTGATAAAGTTTCACACTTTCAAAAGCTGAATCAGTTTTCACAACTGGGTTTTTGATTTAGAAGAATGAAGTTGGATAGGATTGAAGAAGGAAGTGTGAGGTTGTTGGGAAGTAGCAGTGGTGGGAGTAGTGAGTCTAGGTGGGTTGATGGAAGTGAAGTTGATTGGGATGAAGATCCTCCATGGTCTCATCATGGAAGTGATGGTAGAGAAGGGTATGGTTCAATTAGGAGAAGGCTTGTTAAGAAACCTAAAAGGGTTGACTCTTTTGATGTTGAAGCTATGGAGATTGCTGCAGGTCATGATCAACACTCCAAGGTACCATTTTATATAATCTGTTTTAATAATTGAGGACAAAAAATAGAAAATAATTTTGTTTCAATAATCTAGATTTTGTGTTACTATTTTATGTATCATAGAATATTCATGTTTTGGTTCATAAGTGTAACTCAGGTGGCATTAGACTGTGGGGACATTTGACGTGCTAGGGCGCTAGTTCGAAACAATCTTCTCCGCATTTAGGGCATGTTTGGATTTGTTTATTTGAGTTTATGTACTGACGTAAGTTTTGTGAGACTGTTTGGGAGAACTTATGAACACGGCTTATGACAATTTTCAAAAGCCTTTTTAAGCTTATTTTCAAAAACAATTTAACTTTATTTTACGCCTTGCTATAGAAATAGCTAATGTGAGCTTACGATAAGTGCATGAGCTATAAGCTGCAAATAAGCTGTTTATCCAAACAGGCCCTTAGTGCGTGTGAATTTCACTATTAGGATCTTTCAAAGAACAAAGAATGTTAATGATTTGTGTGGCATAATGTGTTGTAATCATTGGTATCCATAAGGATCGAAGAAAGTAGTGGAATGCGATATTCTGCTACGTGAAATAGCAGATAGCATTGCTGGAAAATAGTGGAAGCCGTACAGCGATTGAAATAAGTCAGCTATAAATAAAAAAGGGAATGGAGGCAGAGCATAGGTTTCATGTTGAAAGATTTTTGTATAACGGTGAATTTAGCAGTAATACTCACCGAGGCTTCAGTTTTTATATTAGAAAAATAGATTGATTTATTATTTTTAAAAACCTTAAAAAAAATATATATCTGTGACTGCCACTACATCAGCTAGTAGAAACTGGATTAGCAGCAGCTGTAGACTCGTTATTACTGGCTATAATTTTATTGAATTAGTTGCGATCAAACGATGGTTTGATAAAGATATGATCCTTGATAGATCATTATGGTGTTGTTTGGTCTTTGTAACCGACCTCACCAAGTATGATAAAGGTCTGGTCGTTCTTGTAGTTCTAAGAGCAGACAAGAATTTGTCCTTGGTGATGCAAATTGTGGTATTCATGAAGCATTACAATGTAGAGGTTTTGTCATGCCCACTTCACCAATTTTAACAGACACTCAAAGTTAATTATGTTTTATTCCACCTCACCTTTTATTTAACGCTGCATATATAATGCTAGCCTCTGTCTTTAATATCTTTTGTGCTTATGTGAGTCAGGACCTTTCCCTTTGGCCTACCATTGCATTAGCATTTCAGACTCTTGGTGTTGTATATGGTGACATGGGAACAAGTCCTCTTTATGTTTTTGCTGGTGTCTTCAGCAAAGTTCCTATCAACTCAGACGAAGATGTCTTGGGGGCGTTATCGTTAGTAATGTACACGATAGCGCTTATTCCATTAGCAAAATATGTTTTTATAGTTCTCAAAGCTAATGATAATGGGGAAGGTAACAGATTCACTTTCACACTCAACATTATGTACTTTGATTCATGATTTTTATATGTTGATTGCTTGACTGTAGGAGGAACATTTGCGCTGTACTCGCTGATTTGTAGGTATGCAAATGTGAATCTGCTTCCGAATCGCCAACAAGCTGATGAACAAATCTCTAGTTTTAAGCTCAAACTTCCTACGCCAGAACTCGAAAGGGCTTTAAAAATAAAAGAGACTTTGGAAAGGACGTCGATCATGAAAAACGTGTTGTTAGTGTTGGTTCTTCTTGGAACTTCCATGATTATTGGTGATGGTATTCTAACTCCGGCGATATCAGGTACGTAAGCAAGCGACTTTTTGACATGCAATTCTGTTTAAAGTTTTTGGTTTTCTCATGCGTTCTATATGCTGGCATGAATTTTACCATAAGCATATGTCTCTAAGCTAAACCAGCCATACCAATTTTAGCACTCACAGGCACAAAAAATCTATTAGATAATATCAATATTGTCAAATAGAAGTCATGCCAGCACTATAATGTAGTATAAAGAGTTGTCAAATAGAAGCTATGGTGGCGCCTAATTTCTGGCACTAAAAGCGCCACCTATCAATGAGGACGAAACTTTTTTATATGAACTACACTCTGTTGAATTGGTTCAATTGGCGCTTTGCTTCTCCTATCCATTTCAGATGAGAAATCTATTTTCTGAATTTTTTATTTTTTTTATTATTTTACATTAGTAAATCTGATGTTAAGAAAAAAAATAGCTTGTTATGTACCTTAAGTATAACTATGGCGCTTCTTTGTTGCAGTGATGTCTGCCATAAGTGGTCTACAGGATCAAATAAATGGATTTGGTACAGGTATAATTTCATTTTCGTTCTGAGAATTTCAATTTTTTTGACGAATTAAAGTCACTGTAGTGTAGATTTATAATATTAGCAAAAATGGTGTCTGCTTGCTTTTATAAAGGAAAGAAAGGCATTACTTGATGATCAAAATGTCCAAATCTCGATTGAGAAATGAACTTGTGGCCTTTTGATAATGTTGAGTGTCCCACACTAGTACGAGATATGGCCTAAAAGTACGTTTTATAAGTGGTAGACATCCCTCACCTTAAAAGCCGATTTTGTATTGTTGAGTTAGGCACAAACCAAATTTTAAGATAATATCTGGGCCTATATAAGATCTGTTTGGTCACCTGCTGTCAGACCTCTCAGGTCACGCTCCAGATGTCTAGTCTTGAGCATGACAGGTCTGTGTTAAGAGTCCCACATTAAATGAGATATGGCATGAACAAGTGTTTATAAGTCAGAAGCATCCCTTACTGATTAAGCCGGTTTTATAGGGTTGAGTTAGGCACAACTCAAGCAGAGAATTTAATTTCAAGTTATCAATCATTTTTCTAAATTGACTATATCCTTGAGGTCAAAATCCCTGCAAGATCTCTGAGATCTCAACTAACTAGCTTAATGTACTTTGGTTCAGTAGGTCGACTATGGTTGATGGTTCTACTATAAAACATCATGTTAACATTGTTTCACTTATTTCTATCAACTATTTTGTAATTCGGTGTTTGCTATTTTTGGCATTTAGTTATGTTACAGAACTATGGAAACTAACAAATTGTTTTTTACACAACAACGTTTAGATTGTAATTCATGTGTTTACTTGCAGCTGAAGTGGTTAGTATATCTATTGTAGTCCTCGTGGCTTTGTTCAGCATTCAACAATTCGGTACTGGCAAAGTGGGTTTCATGTTCGCCCCTGTACTTGCTTTATGGTTCTTTTCTCTGGGTTCTATTGGAATATATAATATACTTAAATATGATATTACTGTTGTGAGAGCACTTAACCCAGCATATATCTATTATTTCTTCAAGAATAATGGCAAAAGTGCATGGTCAGCTCTTGGTGGTTGTGTTCTGTGCATTACAGGTAAACCTCTTTTTCTCATTTTCATGGCTTCAAGCCGTAAGCATCGTAATTGACATGCATAATACATGGTATAAATATCTCATTAACGTCTTGGCTATTCTCATCATATTTTTATTTTCGTCTTAGGTTTGCTTTTGAATTTGATAATTGTCTGAGTCTTTTTTTTTCTTTTAAGATGCTTGCAGCATAATTTTTGTTTCCCTGTTGGTTCTTATTGCATGCAAGAACCAATAAGAGTTATTTACATGCTGTTGAAAATATCACAAATTTACATCATCTGGAATCACCAAGAACATAACTGATGTGTATTCTTGTCTACCGAAATGTGTTATTTATAATGAATAGAAACAACTCTTTAGGACATGGAATCAGAATATTACTCAACTTTCTTATGCATTCTCGTGCAGGTGCAGAAGCAATGTTTGCAGATCTTGGACATTTTACTGTACCAGCAATACAGGTTTGAGAATCCTCAAATTCTTTCTTCATGAAAAGTAAACAATTAAATTTGTTTTAAAAGTTCTTCTGTGTTTCTTATATATCTTCTACAATTGCTTATACAGATTGCTTTCACTTGTGTGGTTTTTCCCTGTCTCCTCCTTGCTTATATGGGCCAAGCTGCTTTTCTGATGAAAAATCCTGCTTCTTATTCAAGTGTATTCTTCAAATCTGTTCCAGGTGATATAGTATTTCGAACCATATAACCATGTTCCTTCAAACTACACGAGTTTAGTTTTGATTCACTGTCAGTGTAATATGTTCTACATTTTCAAAAAATCACAATCAATCATTCATATGACTTTAGAAGTAATTATGATTAAAGTCAAACGTTTTTACTGATCTGAGGATTATGATTGATTGACAATATAAAAAATCTTTGTACCAACAGTCGGTATAAATTAAATAAAAACTATATTAAGAGGTATTGGTTATGTATATTAATCATTTTGGTTCCTGCTGTTTGTGCTCTGTTGAACAGAGAGTCTTTTCTGGCCAGTGTTTGTTATAGCTACACTTGGAGCTATGATTGCAAGTCAAGCAATGATATCTGCTACTTTTTCGTGCGTTAAGCAATCAATGGCTTTGGGATGCTTCCCCAGGCTCAAGATAATTCATACCTCAAAAAAGTTCATGGGTCAAATTTACATACCTGTTATTAATTGGTTTCTGATGATTATGTGTATCGTTGTAGTTTCCATCTTCCAAAGCACTACAGATATTGCAAATGCATATGGTAAAGTTTTCTCCATCACTATTTTCATGGAGCATTCTTTTTTTTTCTTTATGGTTCTAAGGTGACAACTAGGATGCTTGCAAAGGAAAACACCGACTATATCATGATTTTACCTAAATTGTTGTCAAATTTCTGTGTAAAAATGTCATTTGTGATGTATTAATGTGATTAATTTATTTGTTCTATTGCAGGCATTGCTGAAGTTGGTGTGATGATGGTTAGCACCACCTTGGTGACACTAGTGATGCTTTTAATTTGGCAGACAAACTTGTTTTTAGCATTTTGTTTCCTACTTGTCTTTGGTTCTGTGGAGCTCATTTTCATGTCTTCAGTCTTATCGAAAATTTTCGAGGGTGGCTGGCTTCCACTTGCCTTTGCTACCTTTTTCCTCTCCGTGATGTACACGTGGAACTACGGGAGTGTATTGAAGTACCGAAGGGAAGTAAGAGAAAAAATTTCAATGGACTTGATGCTTGATCTTGGTTCCAATCTTGGAACAGTAAGAGTACCAGGAATAGGATTGCTATATAATGAGCTTGTCCAAGGTGTTCCCTCCATTTTCCTGCAGTTCCTTCTAAGCCTTCCAGCTCTTCATTCCACCATAGTTTTTGTCTGCATTAAATATGTTCCGATTCCTGTGGTTCCTCAAGAAGAAAGATTTTTATTCCGAAGAGTTTGTCCAAAAGATTATCATATGTTCCGCTGTGTTGCTAGGTACGGTTACAAAGACGTTCGGAAGGAAGATCACCGTGCATTTGAGCAACTTCTTATGGAAAGTCTTGAGAAATTCTTGAGAAGGGAAGCGTTAGAAGCTGCGATGGAGTTGGAGGGTAACTTAACCGATGATGTGGACACTGCCTCGGTGGATACAAGAAATTCTGATCTTGCAGCCGGTAATGGAGCAGAAGAGCTTAGGATGCCACTATTGCATGGTCAGAATTTGGAAGAAACAGGAACTTCTACCTCACATGAAGGTGCGTCAACATTATTACCATCGAGTTACATGTCGTCAGATGAAGATCCTAGTGTTGAATACGAGCTTTCAGCTCTTAGAGAAGCAATGGATTCAGGATTCACCTACTTGCTTGGACATGGAGATGTGAAAGCAAAGAAGAGCTCTTTTTTCTTTAAGAAATTGGTGATAAACTATTTCTATGCATTTCTAAGAAAGAACTGCAGAGGAGGTACTGCAAATATGAAAGTACCTCACACCAATATCATTCAAGTGGGGATGACATATATGGTCTGAGTGAATGAGCCATGCATTCTTTCAGATAATTATGCAATGCAATCTTAGTTTACAACATCACATTGTTATTGCTACTCTATTTTTTCTTTTCCTGTCAGCAGTGATTGGTAAAAAATTTGTAGTTAGAATCAGCACTTGTGTAATTGTTTCATTTGTCAAACATAATGCTTGAAGTGATTAATTTCAATGTTATTGATGCTGTTGTACACTGATGTTTATCTCTTGTTCTGAGATTATGAATCACAATATGCTAGAACATGTTCATAGCTAGGCTTCTTTTCTCAGCAAAAAAATGCATATTCGAAAGATATGCTACAAGGCCCTTATAGAATTCGTTACTAAATCTGTTGCCTGAACCAATCAAATGCGCAGGGATTTACACATTCTTTTCTTTTTTTGGATAAAATCTGAACCAAACCAAATCGACACATAACGAATTTTTTTCGGTCTGATTGATTGGGTGACATCATTTGTATAATAATATTTCAGAAACTTTCTTTGAGTGCATATTTAAAATTTCCAAAACACAACATGTGTAATAATGTTTCAGGACATTGTCATATAAAAAGTAAAAAAGAAGTCAAACTATCAAATTAAAACACTTGAAGGCACACATCGTAGTCAAAAAAAATTATAGAAAACAAAAAATTGCATTAAATCCAAATAACAATTTTCATAGCCTAAAATACGATTGACAATCACAAACATCGTAGTGAACAATCTTCGCCTGCGCCGTTAATTGATCAACAGTCACAACACAGTCACGCATAACTCTAATCTTCAACAACGATGTAAAGGATCCCATTCTGATTTTCAACAGTGCTCTCACCTTCAAAGTTAAAGGCACACTCCGTTTCGCAACAGCATTCACCAAAGCTCTACGATCCGATTCAGCAAGTACGATGTCCTTACTTTTCAGCACCATTGGAAACACGGTTATGTTATTTGACGGCTGATATAACATCGGCAGAACGCCTTTACTGAGTCTAACGTCTCTGTAAAATATTTCAAGGCTGCTATGATCTTTCTCATAATAGATTCCAATCTTGTGGTTGCGGTTATCAGCTTTAACGGAGATATCAAACTCCGGCCAAATCACTGACAACGGCGAAGTGAGGTTCATCCCCTTTACAAAAATGCCGCCATCAATTGAATAGTGAGGTGGTTCCGCGGCAAAAGCAAGGGTGGCAAGGAGAAAGAGCGAGATCAGAATTATGAGACCTATGAAACACACCAACGGCACCGGCGCCAGGGACTTTTATGGCGATCAGAGTTGGCGTAACGTTTGCCATTCTCCGGGTCATTGGGAACTTGATCAGCCATCGAGGGTGTGAGTGTATGTATATAGAGAGGGATGTTAGGTGTGAATTGATTATGAGAGTACATCAGTATATATATATATATATATATATATATAGTTACAAATATTGAGAGAAAATATAATCTAAAGTTTGTTACATTTATAGGATAGACTACAATAACTAATTATGAGACTATTACTCCAATGTTAAGCAATTGGTAGATGTTCCAGTTCACGAGTATTTCTCTTACTTAGGGCAAAAGACACAAATGGAAGCAGCGAATCAAGCTAAAGTTGATGTGGCAGAAGCTAAGATGAAAGGTGAAGTTGGTTCAAAATTGAGGAAAGGACAAACGCTGCAGAATGCAGCGAAAATTGATGCAGAGACGAAAGTTATTGCGACGCAGAGGGCTGGAGAGGCTGAGAAGGAGGGAATTAAAGTTAGGACTGAAGTGAAGGTTTTTGAGAATAAGAGAGAGGCTGAGGTGGCTGAGGCTAACTCCAAGTTGGCTAAGAAGAAAACAGTTTGGACTAAGGCGGCTCAAGTCGCTGAAGTTGAGGCTGCCAAAGCTGTGGCCCTTAGGGAAGCTGAGTTGCAAGGTGAGGTTGAGAGGATGAATGGTTTGACTACCACTGAGAAGCATAAAGCTGAGTTCCTTAGTAAAGCTACTGTTCAATATGAAACCAAGGTTAATCCATGCTCGTAAACAAGCCGCTGAAGCAGAGCTATATGCAAAGAAGAGGGAGGCGGAGGGGATCGTGACACTTGGGAATGGTCAAGGGGTGTATGTAATTAAACTTCTCAGCGCACTTGGAGGCGATTATACAGCTGTAAGGGACTACTTGATGATAAATGGTGGCATGTTTCAAGAGATTGCAAAGATTAATGCTGAGGCAATACGCGGATTTGAGCCTAAGATTAGTATTTGGACTAATGGTGATAATGGGGGCGATAAAACTGAAGGTGGTATGGGTATGAAAGAAGTTGCTGGTGTGTACAAGATGTTGCCACCTCTGTTTAAGACAGTCCATGAACAAACAAGCATGTTGCCCTGCATGGATAGGAACCTTCTCTGACAGAAGTTCTTAAATAGGAGGATGCGAGTATTAGGTTTATAGTAGCTCCTTTTATTGTGTGATACATGTGGCTGATTCACTAGTTTTTTTATAGTTTCAGGTTTAAAATCTTATGTTATATGCTTAATTTAATTTACATTTTTACATGTTTGGTATTTTATGAATGGAATTTTTGCGATAAAAACAAAAATCCTAGAAGGACTAACATCACATCGTGGTTTTTTTATTTGGTAGTATGCATACTCTTTTCATGAAAAACAAGTGCTACTAATTCAGTAATTCTATTTCATTTTCATGTTTCGAAGAGTTGTGTTATATAAACATTATACATAGTTTTCTGCATTTCTGCATAATTATACAGAATTCATGCTTAAAATATGAGAGTTAGCAACCTTTTTACACACCGGATCAGTTCGAGATGAAATAAGACGGCAGTGCTAGGTAGTTGCTCTGAAATGGTGTGATAATGGTACACAAAAATAGATCAATTATTGAATATCAAAATTGTAAATCTTATGAGAATAAATTACTATGTTGTTATAACATCTTTAAATACTGAACTAAAGTTGTATAGCAAAGCTCATGAACAAATTGCACGTAAAACTCAATTTGTATAGAAAAATTGCAAGTGGAGGAACCAATATAAGCATTAGTACTAGAGATAGATCAACCTTCTCGTTCTTCTCAAATTGTGCTGAAAAAATAAGAATTCGATTCAAACTCAGAAAGACATGGTGCCAACTGTATGCATATTCCTGGAGATGAATTCATCACACTCTTCCGCATGTCCTTCAACAATAGCATCAATATGATTTTGAAGGGGAATAAGATCTCCAATAGAAAGATCGGGTCCACAATTGCTTCGATATGAAAGTAACCACTAAAATTGTAATTTAAATACATAACTATAACATAGGCATTTAAAGTAATATTTAGTGAAATTGTCAAAAAAAAATTAAGACAATGCAGAAACAACTAAAATCATGTGAATACAATAGAATGCAATGTGTTCTATGACGAATAAACAAGAAGAAAAGGGGAAATAAACTGAACAAACAATGTAATCATTTTTATTATCATAGTTATGATTTCTTGCATGATAAGGTAACAAGTTGATGAAAAAAATTGGTTTGCTGATGCTTACAAAGAGTCTTCAGGATGAGAGGCTTGACGAGTATCATATGCGAGAAATTCTGAATCAATGTCTATTCTTGATTCTGAATTTGCATATTGAATCTATCAACCACATTCCTGAATTGGAGCCAATATTGGACTACGTCAGATAATTTGTGAGGCGCATAAAGTGAGTTCTCTCATTCCAATCGAATTCTCTCCATATGCAATAGTCAACAATCGAAACCATAACCAAATTCGAGTAGATGATCAGTCAAAGTTTATTAACATTGTTAGTGGATACATTCATTGCACCGGTAACCAGAAAATTGCTTTTATGACATACAAAACCTCCTAATAACACATGGAAATTCCAAAAAAGCCTCTGGCGGTAGTTAACTACCGTTCTGCAAAACGGCGGCAGTTAACTACCGTTCTGCAAAAATGTTGAAAAAATAGGTTGAATGTTGAAAAAAGAGGTTGAATGATGGAAAAAGAGGTTGAATCCCAAAACGAACGTTGCGGAAGTTAACTACCGCTGGCCTCAGCGGTGCCAGTAGTTAACTGCTGCCGGTTTGCAGAACGGTAGTTAACTACCACTAGAGGCTTTTTAGGAATTTTCATGTGTTATTAGGACGTTTTGTATGTCAGAAAAGCAATTTTTCAGTAACGAAAGGAACTATATGGATTATCGCGTGCAAGTTATGGAGTAAGCAAAGGAACTATTCACACCCCTATTTTTGGGAGTAATACACTTCTTGTGTATACTATTTTTTTCTCAAATGTCCATGTCTAGAAGAACTTTTTTTTTTGTGTTGATAAAATCTAAAACAAAACTTTTGAATGTTATTGTCGTAGAACTTTGTGTAAACTACCATTCTAAACTAGCAAGTATTATTAAAAAAATTAAAAACCAAAAAATGATAGATTAATGTAATATATCATGATAATTAAAATTATACATGTGATTTGGTTCGGTTAGAATCCAAAATTTGATCCAAAAACATCTAGAATATTCAGTTTTGTGTAGTTTTTCATTAACTTTTTAGATCGCTTTACGGGTTTAATTTGGATCATTTTGGAACTAACAACACTCATAGCAAGCATTTCTCCATTTCCCTTCTATTTTAAAAAATAAATAAATAAATTCTTCTATAAACAAAATATATGCATGTTTTTAAGAAAAAAATTGAAAGTGCAGAAAGTGTGGTGGCATATAAAGAACAAACGAAGAATATTCTTAGCAAGTTCCTTACATAAAGAATATTCCAGAAAAATCCATTTCCATTTTTTTACTATTAGTTGCGTTTGTTATGTTTAGATGGCATGTGACTTTTTTCTTATAAATGATTATGGCATGTGGCCTTGTTAAAAAAATCTTAAGAATATGAATGCGACCCCAAAAAATGTGAAGAAAGAAAAAAAAAACTAGATATTAGTAATTGTCTATTAGAACTTAATATTTGTCCTAAAAAAAAAAAGAACTTAATATTTGACAACAAATTACACTCGATTAATCTATATGTTTGTTTGAAAAATGTATGACTTTAAGTTTAAATGTTCTTTTTATCCTGCTAATATGTTTCTAAGAATCCAAGTTATCGATATAATGTGAACGAAGGTTGAAACTATGACTTTGAATTTAGTTTTCATTAAAGTATAACATTGATCAAACAATTGTGATTGATTGACGGTATAAAAAAAACAATTGCATTGTCGATGCATATGAATTAAATATTTAGTATTAAATAAATTTCATTCATTTTTTAATTCATCTAATATTACATTTTTTTTTTTAAATGACAAACTTTTCTTTTTATGTCATTTTATTGAACTTTACCGTTATTTCTATAACTTCGATTATTTTTGGTCAAAAAACAGCATTGATCCTTTTTAATGTGCTCATTTTCTTTCTTATATTTTTCATGAAGGAGCTCATCATGGTTAAAAATATTCTTTTTTTTACTAGTTATTGAAGCTGGGATCTTCTCTATTTTTCAAAAGAAACAAAGATCTCCATATTTATAGATAAAAAGTTAATAATGCATGAAATATTTTTTATCATTTTTTCCAAGAATCTTTATCTTTCTCTCTTCAAATGAAAACGTCAATTTTTTCGAGAAACGTAGATAATACTAACCCACGTTTTTCCTTCTATAATGGTATAGGCCTAAACGGTCAAACCAATTATCCTAATAATTATCCAAAAGCACCAAACTAACTCAATAATGAGGTCCAGCTAACTACAAGTCCATATGAGGTGCACACCTCAGCATTAAGGATCATGTAGCGCGGAAATCTACCTCCGACATCATCCTAGGAAATTGACTCACTTCCAAAATAGATATTTAGAAGCATTGATGTGTCCTACCGTCCTAGCATTATGGAGTATATTCAAATATTATAAGCTCTCATCCTTATCTCGGAATTAGTTTGTCATAAAAATTGAGCTTATCTGATACAAATTCAGCATTAAGATAGCAACAACCAGAAGCGTACCAATTTAGAGCTACACGGTATAAATAAGGAAGTCTTCCTCTGCAAGTGGGTAATGGGATTGAACCCCCCGTATTAATCAGTCTTTAGACCCGATTACGACTTTTCAACAAAAAAAAAAGTCTTCCTCCAAGTATGATCACCTCACTTACTAACTACATGGGTATCATTTGTCTTCACTTAATTAAAACGTCTTCCCTCCTCTCCCTTAGATGAGGATTTCCTGCTGTAAATATTACATGCAGTTGCACGCTATAGCTGTTTTGCACCGTCTGATTTGAAGTGAACGGTCAAGATCTGACATTGTGTGAAATTATTGAAATCCGTGTTGTGAATTGGAACCGTCAGATCATGGATTGATAGTTGAGATTTGCTACTGCGGCAAACTGTGTGAATTTGCTACAGCAACAAATTCAGATCCCTCTCCCTTCCACTCCCCTCTTTTGAACCAAACATATATCCATTTAAACTAATTCTTCTTGTCTTCCCTCTCTTTCCCTCCGCTCGATTAATATTTGGATCATCCCCTCAGTTGAATCACACGGACCTTTATTATCTTAAATGAGTTTTAATTTATATAAATGTCGAGAATAATTTCGCAAAAGACATAAACGCAAGTTACATGATCATAATGATCACGAGAAGCTGAGAGATGTGCTAGAATCAATTCTCTTCTTTTATTAACTCTCAGCCAATTATTCCCACCGTCATTATCTGAATATATACTTTTTGCATTCAACTTCAACTCCCCCCTTTTCCCACCTCAAAATGTAAAATTTCCATTACTTGACGCAAAGGGACACATGAAATATGTCTCATATGTAATAATGTAACGACCAAACATAATCAAATACTTCAATGTGTATGGTGTTAATCATAGGAGTACTTTGTTCATTTATTGGTTTGTCACTTATCCCAACCATATATATATATATATATATATATATATATATATATATATATATATATATATATATATAAATCAAAGGGAAAAAAAGAGGGGAAAGAGGAAAAGAAGATAGATAGAGGGGTCATGTCTTTTTCAGGTATCTTACCCAGAATAATGTGAATGCTATAAGAAGAAAAGTGGTATAGAAATTAGCTAGAAAGTAAAAAAAGATATGGTATGGCCGCCATATCATTTTTCCACTTAGCCACATTCATTTAATTAGCAATTTGAATGGTTTTGATTGAGTGGACAAAATAATGGAGCAATTAGAAAACTATAGTGTTTAGGAAAAAGTACATCCTCTACATGTCCCTTTCATATTTGTAATTCGATCGGAAGTTATTGCTATTGCTATTGCTTCTCCCCTAATTCAATATTCCTTTCTACTAAATTTAAAGTCAATATTGGGACAAAGATTTGGATTTTCACTTACTTGGTCTTCTTCTATAGTGCAATGTTAGGCAAAGTTTAATCTGGACAGTTTGTATCTTTTACAATCATTAGTATATGAAAACATTTGTGGGGTATGATAAAGGTTTTAATTTGTTTCAAAGTTTTGTGATTTATTGAGTGTTTTTTCTTAATCCTCGAGTTTTGTAAAATAAAAAATGGATCGTGTGATACGTAGTTGAGCCAAAAGGGAAGTAAAGTTTAAAAATTATTAATCTTAATCAAAATATAAATTTAGATTCATCCAAATAATTTGTTTTAACTTGGGTTTAACAATCACATGAACTCAAATTTTGGGTTGATTGTTTGAGATTTTCTCTTTGCTCATATTGAGAAAACGTATAATAGAGAGAGACATATGTATAAGTATAAAATGCAGAGTGATATTTGTGAACAAGTTAATGAAAATATAAAAGAAAATTTACATTTGAAAATATTTGACCATATTATTATTTTTGTTGGTCATTTTAATTCTTAAAATTATTCTTGGATAATAAGAGATAGAGGAATATTGAAAGACAGATTAAAAGTGCACAATTGGATGGTTGAATTGAGGGAAATGTGTTAGTTATTTTCTAGGGACACGACATGTGGAATTCAGTGGTCTTCACCTAACCCCTTTGAAGGGACTAGGTATGGATATTGACGTGCATGCTAAGGTTTATGGAAAAGTAGAAGAGTGGCGAATTGACATATTACTTCATAAATAATATTGATCTTATCATCGTTATACGTGTGAGCATAAAACAATCCAAAAAAATGCATCTGATATTAATTAGTTATTGTTTGGCCTTTGCTTTATTAACTAAAAAAGAACGAGAACAATATAGGATAGTATCGATCACTTGAAGAAGCAGTGGTGTGAGCTCAAACTTGGTTTTGTAGGATACCTCCTGGGGCGATTTCACTGTCCGGACTCGATCGATATTTTTTGCACATTAGACCTAATTCAAAAGTCCATTAACACACTTACAAAAAGAAAAATTTGGATAAAATCTGAAAATTCTCACACACAAATAGGTTGAGAAAAGATATTTACCTCCGAATTTTATTTAGCACATTATTGACGGGTTCATCTCTCTTATTTTAACGGGTTAATTGTTCAAATTGACCATGTAATATACATTATATCTGAAAAATGACCCTGTAAAATACAAAACATATATTCTAGCATTGTAACTTGAATTTCTTCTTATTTTTGACCACCCTATAATATACGCGTAGTCTAAAAATGTGACCGACATATTGAATTTTTTTCACTATTTTTTCATACATGTTTAGCACGTTAAAATATAGCTTTACACAAAAAATTAAATTTCTTCGACCAAGTATAAATTAATTATGAATTTTTATTCCCTCATAATTATGAATTTCTTAAACAATTTATAATTACTTTGTATCTCGTTTAAAAACTACCAAATTTCATTGTGAAGGTTTTTATCATGTTCTAGCCATGCCTACAAAATTAGGGAACTAAATTTGACTTGTGAGTATACGCTTACACGGAACAAAATTTCAATTTTGCACGTTTTGGTTGAAAAATCAAAATAAATTTAAACGACTTCGAAATGCTATGAAACTTTACAGATCCTTTTTATGTATTTTTATAGATGTGTCTGCAAATAATGAGCTCAAAATTTGATTTATAGGTCGAGATTTCCGTTGTTTTGTTTTTTGAGTTTTTGACACTTTCAAAATTCATAATTAATTTGTCGTTTGTGGAAAATTTATAATTTTTTCTGTGTAAAGCCATATTTTAACGTTCTTAACTCGCCTCTAAGAAATCATGAAAAAATTCAATCTCTTTGTTGCTTTTTTGGACTTCGTGTATATTATAGGGTTATAAATAATAAAAATCTCAAATTACATGTTCAGAATACAATTACAGGGTCAATTTTTGAGACTTCACGTATATTACATGATCAATTTCAATTAATAACCCTATTTTAAATTGTACTTTTATTGACAAAATGAGGAACCTCTTTTATTTCGATTTATGACTGTTCATATATTATGTCACAAGTGAATTTACAATAAATTTTTTGCCCGGACTCCATAAATTTCCTGGCTCCGCCACTGGATACCTCTATTATTGTCTTCTCATTCCTTTGATTGTTTTATACTTGCTTGACTTTGAGTTTTATCAAAATTTTAATTAGTTTTTAGGAATAAATTTTACTTGTTCGTCAAAATAAACAAGGTTGGAGTGCCAATTATTCCTTATAAAATATCTTAAATAATATATATATATATATATATATATATTATAAAAGGAATACATGGTTTTGGAGGGTTTTTCAATTTGTATATAATAATGTTATATTGTTGATGTCATCTAAAAATATAAAATATATATATATATTATATTTGCTATATTTTGACTTCTTTTTTTTTGAGAGATGCTATATTGTTGACTTTATTAAAAAAGATTGGCATTTACGATATGAAAATGTAAAATAATTTATACATATAATTTTAATCAAAATTAACAAATTTAGTAAAAAATTATTGATCATAATTTATACACATTATGATAATAAAAAAAACAGACAGTTACACACGATATTTGAACACTATTATAAAATTCAGTCCAGATACATAAATTTTTGTTGATTCAATATTTTTTATAAATAAGATTAAAAGTGTATGTAATTTTTTAAAAAGTTGATAAATTATTTTTTTTTCTCCAAAAATCCTTATTATTTGTGTCTCCCTTGCCATGACCCTAAAAAAGATGAAAATAATAATGGAGTTGGTAGAGATGAGTTAGAGAGAAAGGACGATGGCTTGGAAGGTACGTCTAGAACATTCCATTCTATGAAGACCAACCAACGACTAATGGCATTCCTCGTAATAATTTGATTTGTTTCGGATAAGCACAAACAAAGTCACACGATTCCCGAGAGGCCAAATTAAAAGAAGAGGCAATTTGATTTGAATCCAATAAATAAACTGTCCTTTCCGCGTAACCCGTAAACGGATAACTGGGCTCCACATTATCTTCTTTTTTTTATTTCTAACGTCCTCTTCACGTGCTTTCCACACGCGTTATTTAATCATTTTTAGCCACGAATGAGTGTTGTGGGTCCCGTTACAGGGCTTTGTTTTTCTTTAACCACGTGGAATGCTGTGGTGTGCGCGTGGGTTGGACTTTTATAAGATATATGAGGAAAATGGTAGCAGTCGACATACATACTACATAGGTTAACTTAAGATAGTAAATGAAAGAAATGATGCACATTAGGGGTATGCTGCGACTTTGAATGTTTAGGATTCATGTTGCTTTTTAATTAGGCTAACAACAATATTGTTTTACACCAACCTTTTTTTAAGGAAAATTGCTAACAAGAAGAAGTGTAAGGATGGATTTGATTTGGATTTTAGTAAAAGAATATTATATCCAAATCAATTAAATTAATATCGGTTTGATTTTGTTTGGTTTTTAGTGTTTTTTAGAAGTGGAATTGATTAAATTAATGAGTAGATATTCGATTGATTGGTTTGTTTGAAAATGTAATTAAAAAAAAAAGTTTTACCATCATTTTGATAGGGAGTGAACGAATTCAGAAATGTTTAGGACTGTCATTGACGCTCAAACATCAAACATGAGCCCAACAAAGGATCTAAACACACCATTAGCCTATTAGACCCGTGTCGAACAAAGACCAAATTTTACAAAGTCCAAAAAGTTACACACGCAACCTTTTATAATTGTGAAACAAGCATAAGCTTTAGATTCATATGATTCATAACGCTTCCCGCTCATGTTCAAGAGGCAATGATTGACAGTTACAAGACCACGTCGTTTGTAACCGTCGCCTAACGGATACCTCACCATCACTCCAAGGATTCTCCACGTCCTAGCATATAAAAAAGGATTCCAAAAGTCTTCCAACGTACAATCAATCTATATCAAAACTTCATTTTTTCACAGTTACTAACTTGAGCGTCGGAGTACCTTTTAGATGCACTCCCCCTCCCCCCACCCTGCAGAACAACACCATAAGAGAAAGAAATGATGTCTTAGTCCTTGAGAAGTGTTTATAACACTTTCTTTTTAACATTCACTCTTTTATAACGAAGAGGTGTTTTTATAGCACCCCCTCCTTAGATTCATCATGAAAACATAAGGATCTTTCTAAGAAGCAAAAGGATTGATGAGAGAATGGTGACCATAATTACACACGTAAATAAAACACTTGACAAGAAAAGAAATTGCAAACGTTATTAAATAAAAAATTATAATATTTTTATAAAATTCAAAACAGTAAGTAACTGTATGCTAATTTTCTATAATTTGCATTCCTTAACTTGCACTTTTAGACATTCTTTATACAGTATATACATATTGTACATACGCACACACAATACTAATGAACTGTACTTTCTTTTAAAAGAAATTAACCTAACTATAAGCAGATTGGTTGCTAAAGTGAAATGTGTTGTTGACAAATACTATATGATATTGAAAATTAAACTACTAACTTAAAAGAGATGGTGGTGTATTTCACCCATGTGGTCCATCACCAATGCATCATACATATGCATGCATGTTTTTCATTTTTAATTTTTAACAGTAATTAACCAGTGCATGCATGTTAGCAGCATGGTAGTCCATCATTTTCTGATTATTAAGGTTTGATTATAAAATTGCTTTTTTTAGCCTAGAAACGGGTAACGAGGTTGCTGGAGAGAAACTATACAATAATGACATATATTAGTAATTTATCATAACACACACTGAAAACACCCTTAAATATTCTTGAATTAAAAAAATTTAATTCATTCAAAAGTTCATTTCACCCTTTCACGATCAAACAAAAAATGTTCAGATGTATTGGTTAGAAAAAAAGATAATCAAACAAAAATAATTCATCCTTAAAAAAAAGGGTTCAGAGTGCAAGGGTAATATAGGGAGGTCGGGTGGGGAAAATAGTATTTCTTTTTTTACACAAATGAGAAAATTGAGTTAAATAAACGTGCAAGGGTAATGTAGCGAGGTAGTAAGGTGTAAAGTGGATAAAAAATGTGTTAGTGGAAATGTTCAAATCATCAAATGGATAGGCTTATCCAAACAATAATAATTAATAAATGCACCCATTCTCATTCATTTTTTGGTTGACAAAGACCTACTCTCATTCTTTGTGTAAAAAAAAAAAAAAAAACCTCTCTCATTCACCTAAACAAAAATTCTG
>Ga0228711_1004606_pt1 | contig 21157 bp, 13 predicted proteins | sample MedpolnodulmetaG_2_FD_177996 | JGI IMG/M metagenome (GOLD analysis project Ga0228711, IMG submission 177996) | Root nodule microbial communities from Medicago polymorpha collected in Santa Monica, California, United States - brown nodules | ecosystem: Host-associated > Plants > Roots > Nodule... | reverse complement strand
TTTTTTTTTTTGTTCTGTTTTTTTTTTTTTTGTTTTTTTTTTTTTTTTTTTTTTTTTTTTTTTTTTTTTTTTTTTTTTTTTTTTTTTTTTTTTTTTTGTTTTTTTCTTTTTTTTTTTTTTTCACTTACTTTACTTTAGTTCTCATTTTATATATTTTTTTTCAATTATATTTGTTTACAATTTGCTTCAAGTGCAATGGTTGATGAGAAGTAAGAAGTATGTTTATTAATTTTATTTATTTTTATTTTTAACTAGTAATTGGAGTTAAAATTGGTACCTGACATGGATAATATTTTTGGAATGTAGGTTGATTTGATATTGATAATATTTAGTAATGCATTTGAGAAATTGTTAATTAATGGTGTCCACGTCTAGTACAATATATATCAAAATCCTCTTGCTTGTGATCTCAAGTTGCCAATTTTCTTAGATCATTTCTCTCTTTTATATTTTCTTTTGTTTTTATTTTTATATTAGGCTCCTACGTCATTGTATACAATTTTTCATTTTTGTTGTGTAGATCTCTATGGTTTCATGATTTTGTTGTTTGTTGAGCTATAGTAGCCATGACATTTTATCTGATTTGTATTTTTCTATTTTTTTCTTGGAGGCAGATGTACTAACTTTGTTCAAATTGATAATTATTTTGGCTATATGAATGCTTTTGACACGGTAACTGTGCTTGATCTATCTCTTTCATTAGAAGTAGGAAAAAAATGACACAATGATTGTGATTGAAATCAACCCCAACATACTGGTTAGTTTGTGTTGATGTTACTTATTGTATTCAATCTTTCCCTTTGTCCTTTACAACTTATGGCGACACGACAGCTACTTCTACTAGATTTTAACGACATTTATGATTTGATTGTTTAATAGATATGCACGATCGTTTTTTTATCAAACAATATAAAGGTTAATTGAAATGCCTGTTGTAGTTGTAGTCTAAATCCATCTTATATCAACCTGACAATAGTTGCTTTAAACTCTAATCTTTTGTTCTTTGGTGATAATGATTATATCCACCTTCAAATTTTCATTCTCTTAAACCGAACTTGAATGGTTTAATTTACAGTGTCGTTCATGATTAACTGCTAAATCATCAACTACATTTGGTGAGCATACATGACTTAGGCCCTTTTATTGTTTAGCACCTAATTGCATGGTGATGAATTTGGAATGTCCCTTTCCTATTGTGTAGTACACATGGTAGTTGGATCAAATAATCAAATGTATTTGATGTATCTTAAAGTGCATATACATTTTGCATACATGACATGGAAGGGTGAACATCTAGAGCTTTTAATATCCTATCCGGTTCAGCTAAATGAAGATAGTATTGATTTTTCTTTCCATGATATTCTTAACTGAAGGTTTGATAATATGTTTCATTTCTTCTTTTAGCAGACAAATCTTTTTTCACGATGACAAAGATTAGTCCTGAAATTGAAACCAAGATGCCAATGGAAGCAGTTCCGCCTGTTTCAGCCGATGTGAGCTTTATTTCTAACAGTTTTCCAAAGTATAAACTAGGGGCTGATCATCAAGTTTTTCAAGAGCCTGCTGAGGATAACCAGGGTCCTTCTTTGAAAGAAGTTATTGAACAAGAAGCTTCTAATTTGTCAGAACAGAACAAGCGTATCTCAGTTCGTGACCTTGCCAGTAAATTTGACAAGAACTTGTCAGCAGCTGCTAAGCTGTCTAATGAGGTTCCATAATTTATATTTGCTTCTGGCCTATAATAGAAAATTCATTCAAATAAGTATTTGTTCAGTAAAAACGAAAAGAACGAGAAAAATCATGTTTAGTTACATCACTTTTCTGTTGTTATGACTGTTTTAGTTGAATTAGAGTTTGCCATATTTCACGAGTTTCTTTTTTATTTTGCACTTCAATGGAGTCATGTTTTTTCCCTCAACTTATGGTGATATGTTTATTTTTCATGGAATTCAGGCAAAGCTAAGAGAGGTTCCATCTTTGGAGGGACATGTTCTTTTGAAGAAGCTAAGAGATGCATTGGAATATTTGAAAGGACGTTTTACGGGAAGAAATAAAGAGGATGTGGCGAATGCTATCTCTATGGTTTGTTATTTTATACTACTCCACGATCTTAAGTACATTACTTTGTTCAATGTTTGAAATTGTATTTCTATTTCATCTTTTTTGAGTTTCCTGGCTCACTCTTTTGGAGCATATCTCAATTTGTTTCTCTATAACATATTTCAAGGATGCTATTTCAGAGTGCATGAGAAAAATTCTCATTTCCTCTTATTCAATCCATGTTACTCCATACTTAACAATATATTAATCACAGGTGGAAGCTTTAGCTGTTAAGTTGACTCAGAACGAAGGAGAACTGATTCAAGAAAAGTTTGAAGTGAAAAAGCTTTTGAATTTTCTCAAACAGGTCTTATTTGACATCTAAACTTTTCATTTTCTAAATGAATATAGAATCTCCATCAAAAGATCATGATTTATTTTTTCTGGAAAAGAAATGTGATCCCGTCTTTGTTCTATAGGCTTCTGAAGATGCTAAGAAGTTGGTTAATCAAGAGAAGTCTTTTGCTTGTGCCGAAATTGAGAGTGCTAGAGCAGTGGTGCTGAGAATTGGGGAGGCACTTGAGGAACAAGAAAAAGTTACACAAGCTTCTAAACCACAGGTTCTACCATGCTGTTTGGTTGCACAATTATGGTTGCACGTGTACAATTTTGCGTTAATGATTTCACAATCAAATACTAAGCACTAAAATAATCTTTTATGTGCATTTGAAAGTCACATGCATGAGTTTATATGAAAGAATTGCAGTTTTTTTTTTCCAGCTATTATTATGTTACGTTAATTGTTAAGCATACCTTTTTTGTGTTTTCTTACTGTCAGGATGTGGATGGACTAGTAGAAGAGGTTCAAGAGGCTAGAAGAATCAGATTGCTGCACCAGCCAAGCAAGGTACATTTTTGCCTAATTTAATTATACGTCATTTTATGATAATGACAATGATAATAGTGAATGAGTAGTTCTAATAATTTATAGATTTTGACAAAAAGCATAAACATTCCTTTTCTTTTTTTTTTCTTCCACAGTATCCATATTGTATATGAATGGGGAACTTACATAATGAAAATTTCTATGCATTGTCATAAAAAACCAAGTATCTCATACAATTTTGTTCTATGATTCAAATTTCCCATAACCTAGAGTGTATACTATTTGAATATTCTTCAAAATAGTGAAAGTTTGCTTTTCATGAGAATTTTATAACAATTTCAGGTTATGGCCATGGAATATGAACTCCGTGCTCTAAGGGATCAAATTCAAGAAAAATCGGTGTTTTCAATTCAGCTTCAGAAAGAGGTTTGTTGATATCTTGTTTTACTTGTTTGATTGACTGTGGAGAGAGTCTAATAGACAAATATAATTTTCTTCCAATAACTTCATTTTCTTCATGGCAGCTAACAATGAGCAAGTGGGACAAGGAGAATAAATCTCATTCATATAAGTTAGATGGTTCTGAAGCTTTGGGTTCATATATGCAAGTCAAGCCTTGCACGAATGAAGTGCCACAGGTTTCAAAATGTTCATTTCAGTGGTATCGCTTGTCATCTGAAGGCAGCTGGAGGGAAGTTATTTCAGGTACTGTGTTTTTAATTGATTTTCTAGCATATGGTGAAAATTCAAAGGTTTAGTATTTGTAATGGTTTATTTTAGTAATATTCTTAACTGATTATGATAATTTGATAATGAGATGTTTTTTTATTCAACAACTTTATTGTCTCCATGATAATTTCTCTTACGTATGGCTCCAATTTGATGGTTGAATACTTGAATCTTACTTATATTTGAATTTGAAACATTCATACGGGACATTGTCTTTGTACCCTATTTGAATTTTTTATCATGCTTTTTGCTTAATTGAGCTCCAACATCAAATTAATCCTTTTGAATTTTATTATATTGATTGAAGTTGATTTGCCTTTATTTATCAGGTGCCAACAAATCAATATATGCTCCTGATCCCCTTGATGTTGGGAGAATGTTACAAGTGGACATTGTCTCCGATGGCAAAAAACTTACACTAACAACTAATCCAATTCAACCCGGTTAGTTGTTGTTTTTGGTTTCGGCTTGAACTAATTGATGCATCTAAAAGTAGAAAACAAAGGCTAACAGCTACCTATCTTGTGTGTAACAGTCCCGGGACTCGGAAGCCATGTGGAGGCACTTCTCCGAAAATCCAACACCGACTTTAATGTATGTTATCCACTCTCTTTAGATTCAATAATTTCACTATATCTACCGCAAAACACTATCAATATTATCACCTCAAGTAGAAGCATATGAATATCTAAATGTCTACTTTCACTCCTTGATGTTCTTCTGCTTATCTAAAGAGAAAGATTTGCTTTGGGAAATGGAGATTTTTTTGGAAAAATAATTCTTACAAAGTTTGTATTTGGTATTATACAGGTAGTTATTTCTCAGATGAATGGAAAAGACCACTCATCACATTCTACACATTCATTTAATGTGGGGAGAATGAGGATAAAGCTATGTAGGGGTTGGATCACAAAATCTAGAGAGATTTACTCCCCAACAATGCAGGTACTATTTTAGTAATCCATGTATTCTTTTTTCCTATGGGTTGAGTTCTTTATTTGACGCCTATATCCGTTAAACTAACATTTCATTTAATCTAAGCTATGCGGAGTCAGAAGTGATGTCAGTAACGCAGCGAAGGCACTATTTTGGCAAGCAAGAAAAGGGCTATCATTTGTGTTAACCTTTGAATCAGAGAAAGATAGAAATGTTGCGATTCTGATCGCCAGGAAACATGCTCTTGATTGCAATGTATGTATCTTTATCTTACATGATTATCTACTGATTCATATGCATTTTGGTTTTTCATGTAAAATTAAATATAGCAATTTTGATTTTTGATTTTTGACAGGTTGTGCTTGCTGGGCCAGATGATCTAGTGTAGTAGCAAAATTGACTGACTGAGTTTTCCAACAAAAGTGAGTTTGATCAGATTCTTGGTGTGAGTATACATGTGTGCTTGTCTTGTTTAAGAAAGGTGTGATTTCATAATTGTAATTGGGTTTCCACTAATTAGGTTGCATTGTTTTAGGCATGTTTTTTTTGTTTGCCTAACCATGTTGTAACAAACTCAAGTTTTTATAAATTCGTTCATTTGTTCACTGTGGCTGATTTGCATATTCCTACTAGTTGTCGCGTTAGCTTAATTATGGTTTACATTATTCACTTGTCTCTTAACAAAATTTACACGGCATCAAACTGTGAAATGTCTTTTCTTCGGTTTGTTGAAGTGATCAACAAATACTCGACAAATATGGTGCACTCCATACCATAGAAGCCTTAAGATGGGAATTGGGAAGCAAGTGTTCAGTTATAAGGATGAGAAGCTGCAGGGAATATTGCTTCTACATCAAAATATAAAGCAATATTGCTAAAATCCATTGAGTAGATGGAGTTTTTTCACTTCATGATATATGGTCTCCTCTCCTCACTGGTTTATGGAAGAGATTCCACTCCAAAGAAAACACTCAATTTTCCTAAGTTTTTACCTTTTATTCAGCATTTTTCTTTGGTGTGAATGGATTGACTGCAACAATGAAGCTCAGTTAATTTTTGGAGATGAATGAATTGAGAAGAATGACAAGTACGGCAATTTACTTAATGTATACCAAGAAAGTGGAATTTAAAAGACCTTTGTTGTGTACCAAAAAAAAAATCCCTTTGTTATAGATTATTTGATAATACTGCTAAAATCACTTTTTAATTGAAAAATTATTATTTATTACTCCTACTGTCCCTAAATGAATGATTCATTTTACCAATAAGAAAAATATAGTCTATGCATGCTTAACTCAGTTGGTATAGACATTACATAATATATGCAGGAGCGGGGTTTGAACCCGGACATTCCACTTAGTCACCTTAGAAAGGTTGATTTCTAGCTCCTAAACTACTTTAAAAAAAACAATTTAAATGATGAGAGTGTTGGCAAGATCCTTTTACTATGTGTTGGTTTAAACATCATTGACATAAATGCACGGTGTAAAATGTTGACTTGAGATTGCTAAAAGTAGTATTTGCGACAAATTTTTTTTGTCTAGAAATGAGTCACTCATTGTGGGGTAGAGGGAGCAGTACTTCTTCTGTTTCATAACGAGTATCGCTTAAGGTTCTGACACACAAATTAATAAATGAAATGAGACAAGACAAAGTTATTTGAAACAAAGTTAAACGAGAGATATATAGAAACAAAGTCATCAAAGTCGCCAAAACTTAAAGGTAGATAGTATTGGTCGAGACAAGACAAAAGTGAGGATTAGTCTCTCGCTCTTCTTTCCTTACAACCAAAAATGTCCGTTGTCCCCAATTTTTATCTCATGAAAATCTTTCTCATGTTCCCTCCCCTAAAGTCTCCACGATCACCACAGGGACTCTATTAAAATAAAAAACAATAAATTTTCTATTATTTACAATCAATTCGGTAGTAAAATAATTTAATCACAAAATAAATAAATAAATATAAACATCGCATATAATAGAAATTTATACAGCTACCGTATGAAAAAGACATAGATATAACCTTTTTTTTTTAAAACAACAAATAGATATATCATTTAATTATAGGGAGGAATGCTAGCAAGACACATTCTAACACACACTTTCCAATGCACTCTCTTTTATCGGTTAGAATTCACATGGGACCCACACAATTTATATGGAACCCATGTGAATTTTAACCAATAATGTGTTGAAAAATGTGTGTTAGAATGTGTTTTACTAGCATTCCTCCAATTATAAGTTATATCATATAACCTATAGAGTATTTAAATATAAATATCATTTAATTAAATTGCTAGTAAACAGGGTCCCTACGGCGTGAGAGGAATGAAACTAACCTCTTCTCGGAACCGGACTGAGATTCTCTCCCGTGTCCTTTTCACTTGACATGGTGCAGTGAAAATCTCTACCATCCAATTGTTTTTTTAATAATTTTGTCCTGCCTGTAGAGTAAAACGAGCGGCTGAGATTCCACTAGACTTTTCAGTCACTGCAGAGGATCTGTTCCCCTCGGAATCAACCTTGGGACCAATTATGACGGTCTCCATTAGACAGACACACTTCCGTCCCCACCCCATTGGATAATTATGGTACCTGTGCCCGTCCCCGTATCCGTGCGAATATCTCTATACGGGTAATCCACGGGTATTTAGATACCCACTGATATTCGCGGGTACCCATGGATTTTTTATTTTTTATTTATTTATTTAAAAAAAAAAATTTTAATTACCTACAAACTTCAACTTTTAAAGATCCATGCATAACATATTCCATTCAAATTTCATAATTTATACCATAATCCAACAACAATCATGATTCTTACATAATTCTAAGCAAATTCATCATACCATAATAAAAGGATAAAAACAACCAACATCCAAATAAACATCCAAAAAGCATAAAAACCTCCAAATAAAAGCAGTAAAGGACTAAAATCCAAATAAACATCCAAATATTCATATGCATTCAAACCTATTTTATATATACACATAGATATCTTAGTAATTTACTTAATTTATTAACGGGTACGGATACTCGCAGGCACGGGCATCATCAAATCCGTGTCCATAAAATAACGGGTAGTTAAATACCCGTTTATTATACCCGCGGATACCCGTTTAGCTACCCGCCCCGTGTCTATGACGGATTTTATCCGTGGATACCCGCGGGCAAAAATAATCATCTAAAAACATTTCATTGATTGCTTCAAAAAAATAAAAAAAACATTTCATTGATAAGTCTCATGAGTTGGTCTTATGGTGTAGTCTTGAGATCTAGGAATGTTCTCCTATAAATATCTCAAATTAGTTTGCCCATATTTCAGATACCGTGTTTGAAAAAGACATTTATTTTACATAAATCTATCAAATAAGTTTAGAAATCATCAATAAGTTTTTTCTAATGTAAATATATTTTAATGTGTATTTATTGATTTTAAAAATATTATAAAAAAAATACTATAAATGAAAATAATGTTATGAGTTTAATCACTTATGATAAATTTCACCAAAAAAAAAAATCATTTATGATAAATTTTAATATATAAGGTTTTTAAATTAATATTATTTATTTATAAACCTATAAAAAAAATATAACATTCTAACAAAAAAAAAACCTATAACTACTATAACGTTATATCGTTAGTTCACTCCATTTTTACCACAAGTAATTTTCACCGATATCCAATCAAAACACATCATCTTACTCTTACCGCTCTGTATAAACCTATTTTATAATCATTTTTAAAATAATTAAATCCTACTCCATTTTTACTGGACACATACATACATCGATGTAAACAACTGTGCATACAATTTTTTCTAGAAAAAGCATTATCTTGTCAAAACAAAATAGAATTTTTTTTATCACAAAATATCAATATTATATTAAAAAAAAGGAAAAACAATCAAAGTGGAAACAATGTGCGACATGCCTATCTTTCGATTCCTCACCAACGGCTATATTATCTCGAATATGCACGCTCCATCGTCAGATCAACGTAAAAACAATCCAACGGTTAAAAATAAGACAAAAATTCGACCGTTGCGGAGAGAAACGGTGTCTCCATCAGCTTCATAAGAGGCCTTTTTCCTTCGTTTTTCTCATTCCCATTCATTCATTCTACAATCTCAAACAAGAGTGTGTGCGAGGGTGTGAACAACAACAACACTGTTTGTGATTCCATCCTCAAGAATCAACAACAACAGTTTCGTAATGGCTTCAAGACCCATTGTTCAACAACAACAACAACCCAGAGGTTTGTGTTTTCTTCAATCATTGATTCTTTATGGTTTTATTTATCCTGAGTTCAATGTTTTTGTTCTAAGATTGAAACTTTGAGTAAAATTGTTTCTGGGTTGGTTCCTTTTTCATCTATCTATTCACTGATTGAAAGATCTTGCAAATCTGAGTTTTTGGAAGAAGCCCAGATGATAAATCTTAAAAAGTTTCGATTTTTTAGGGTTTTGCATCAAATCTAGTAATAGGGTCTTGTTCTTTTTTGGATTTTGTGTTTGGATTGAAATCTGGAACCTTTTGTTTATGTTTGTTTGTTTTTGCAATGTTATAGGTGATGCTGCCTTGGGAGGAGGGAAACAGCAGAAGAAGAACGGTGCAGCAGGGGAAGGAAGGAACCGTAGACCACTTCTTGATATTGGAAATGTTGTCACACTAAAAGGTGTCGAAGTTAAGCCAAATCGCCCTGTCACAAGGAGTTTTTGTGCACAATTACTTGCCAATGCACAAGCAGCAGCAGTTGCAGAAAACAATAAGGTTAGAGATGATTATTTGATAAATCTTTCTTTTCTTTCATTATTTAATTTAATGTTTCATTGTGATGATTATTTTCTGAGATTGGTTTTCTGTTTTATTTGAAATTGAAGAAACAAGCTTGTGTCAATGTGGCACCTGGACCTGCTCCTCCTGCTGTTGCTGATGGAGTTGCAGCAGTGGCTAGAAGAGTGGTGGCGGCCCCTAAACCTGTTCAGAAGAAAGTCATTGTAAAACCTAAGCCTGTGGAAGTTATTGAAGTAAGTTCTGAAGAAAAGGACAATGAAGAGAAATCTGTACACAAGAAAAAGGAAGAAGTTCATTCCAAGAAGAAACCATCACGCACTCTTTCTTCTGTCCTCACTGCTAGAAGCAAGGTTTGTTTGTTGCGTTGTTACATGTTAAGAATTAATTTAACAAAGAAACATGTTGTTTTGTTGGATTGAATTCTCTTTTACATGTTCTTTAGTTTGTTTACATATTCTTTTCATGTTCTTTTAGGCTGCATGTGGTTTGATTAACAAACCAAAGGAGATTGTTGACATTGATGCTGGTGATGCTAACAATGAGTTAGCTGCTGTTGAATATCTTGAAGACATTTACAAGTTCTACAAGATAGTTGAGGTAACAATAACAAACATGACTTTAATTTACTTTTCATTCTATATGTTTTTGTTTTGTGTCTGATGTTTTGTTCTTTATTGCTTGTGAATGTGTTGAATGATTCAGAATGAAAGCCGTCCACATGATTACATGGATTCACAACCTGAGATAAATGAGAGGATGAGAGGAATACTCATTGATTGGCTGGTAGATGTTCACTCAAAATTTGAGCTTTCACCTGAAACCCTTTATCTCACAATCAACATAGTTGATAGGTTCCTAGCTGTCAACCTTGTGTCAAGAAGGGAACTTCAATTGGTTGGAATCAGTGCCATGCTGATGGCATCAAAGTATGAAGAAATCTGGCCACCTGAGGTTAATGACTTTGTGTGCCTCTCAGATAGAGCTTACAGTCATGAACAGATACTCATCATGGAGAAAACCATCCTAGGGAAGCTTGAATGGACTTTGACCGTGCCGACACCTTTTGTGTTCCTGGTTCGTTTCGTCAAGGCTGCATCAGCGTCTGCAGTTCCTTCTGATCAAGGAGATTTGGAGATGATGGCTCATTTTCTCTCTGAGTTGGGAATGATGCATTATGCTACATTAAGGTATTGTCCATCAATGCTTGCTGCCTCTGCAGTTTATGCGGCAAGGAGCACATTGAGCAAGACTCCTGTTTGGAATGAGACACTCAAGATGCATACTGGTTACTCCGAAGAACAGTTGATGGATTGTGCTAGGTTGTTGGTGAGTTTTCACTCTGGTGCTGAGAATGGAAAGCTGAAGGTTGTGTATAAGAAGTACTCTGATCCTCAGAAAGGTGCTGTTGCCGCGCTTCCACCGGCAAAGAATCTTCTGCTACCTGCTGCTGTGTAGGTTCTCTCTAGATTTAAGTTTGCTTTGAAAAAATAAGCAAAGGAAGTTGCATGAGTTTTAGGTTTTATGTGGGGCTCTCAGCAATAACCATTTGTTATTGTATTCTTTACATTTGATTGGTTAGATATTTTTTCCTAGCAATTGGTTGTAGTGAAATCAAAAATTCATGTATAAGCTTCCTCATTTTTATAGTTCTCACATCATTATATAGACTAGACAGTAAAACCATAAGTGTAATGGTTGAAGCTGTCAATATCAACAAAGCTTGAAAAAATATTCTGGAAATGAAATGATGTGTTTTAGATACATAATTGCTTCTTTTTTTTTTCAATTTTCTTTCTTTTAGAGAAATTTCATCCCAAGATGTTGAGCATATGAACACATTCACATTTTACCAGCATATATACCAACACACAACACATTCAGATCCCAGGATGCTGGAACAAAAAAATCCTTTAAAAAAAGAATCTAAGTTCAATTAGTTTTAAATTTTAGAGTTCAATTTTTTGTATGGATCATTTCATTTGGTGCACTTCTATTTATCCCTAGGGAGATTGTCTAAGTTCTATAACAAATTTGGCTAATCTTCATAAGGATTTGATGCACTTCTAATATTTACATGAATGAATAATGGCTACTGGACTTGTAAATTGTAGTGTGAGATGGTTCCAATGACAACCAAACTTGTATCAAAATGAAATGTAAAGAGTGTTGTAGTCTACTCTAAGTATTGAATAGTGACGAAATGAATGGTAATGAGATTCAGCTGTTTACTTGTGCTATTACAGATTGGTAAACTAAGTTTTGCCTATGGCTGTTGGCAATATGTTGGTATGGCTTTCTACGATAAACCTTTAAAAAAACCAAAGATATTATTTGAACCATTGAAGGGTTAGTTTTTGTCACTGTTTTGTTCCAAACTTTTTTGTGTTGTAAATTTATTCAGTCTGTTTAATGGATATGTATTGACCGTGTAAAAAAGTACATATTCACTAAACTCTTATTTGCTTTATATTGTGGAAAAAAATTTAGAAGGAAAAATTTGACCGTGTAAAAATTCACTTAGTAGAGCCTCTTCATGACAACTTCAATGAAACAAGTTCTCCGAAGTCAAGAGGCTCTCTTCTCCTCAGGTTTTTGACTTGATCCGAGGAAAGAAGGTTGACGTCAATTTGGTACAACGATTGAAGAATACTCTGAATGCAGTAGAAGCTGTTCTTTATGATGCGGAGTAAAAACAGATCTAAGACTCTACTGTTAACAACTGACTCGATGACCTCAAAGACGCTGTTTATGTAGCTGATGACCTTTTGGATCACATTTCTACTAAAGCCGCAGCTACTTGGAAGAAAAAAGGAGGTGAGTACTTCTAACTACTTTTATCGCCTTTTCAACTTTGAAGAAAGGGATATGGTTTGTAAGTTAGAAAACATAGTTTCTAGACTTGAATACATTCTAAAATTCAAAGATATTCTTGGTCTTCAACACATTGCAAGTGACCACTCTTCTTGGAGAACTCCGTCTACCTCTCTAGATGCCGTATGTAACATATTTGGCAGGGATCAAGACAAAGAGGCCATACTCAAATTACTGTTAGATGATGATGATGATAATGATATGACTTGTGTGATCCCGATAGTTGGCATGGGTGGAACGGAAAAAACCACTTTAGCCCAATCTGTGTACAACCATGTCAGTATAAAGAAGAAATTCAATGTTCAAGCATGGGTTTGTGTTTCTGATCATTTCTTTTGAAGGTTACAAAGAACATTGAGGAGGAAGTGAGAAGTGCTTGTAGCACAAATAATTTGAACATCATTCATCAAGGAAGGAGAAGTTGGCGGGAAAGAAGTTCTCACTTGTTTTGGATGATGTCTGGACTGAGGATTATGACGGTTGGAATACTCTTATGAGGCCTTTTCAATGTGAAACTAAAGGAAGTAAAATTCTTGTAACAACCAGTATTGAAAATGTTGCTACTGTGGTCCAAACTTTTCAACCTTACCATCTTAAGAAATTGTATTATGAAGATTGTTGGTCAGCTTTCGCAAACCATGCATGTCTTTCTCCAGAAAAATCTACTGAGAGATTGTTAGAAAATGCAAGGGACTGCCTTTAGCAGCACAATCACTCGGGAGCTTGTTGCCAGGTAAACGTGACATCAGGGATTGGAATAATATACTAAACAATAACATTTGGGAAAATGAGGGTAAGAACATTCCGGCACTAAGAATTAGTTATCATTATCTCCCTCCCTGCTTGAAGCGATGCTTTGTTTATTGTTCACTGTATCCTAAGGATTGTGAATTCGATAAAGACGGTTTGATCTTGTTATGGATGGCTGAAGATCTTTTACAGCCTCCGGAAATTGGGAAGGCTTTAGAAGAAGTTGGTTATGGGTATTTTAATGACTTAGCTTCAAGATCATTTTTTCATTGTTCTGGGAGTGGGAACAAGAGTTTTGTGATGCATGATCTAGTGCATGATTTAGCAACGTTGATAGGTGGAGAGTTCTATTTTAGAACGGAAGAACTAGGGAAAGAAACAAAGATTGGTACCAAGACTCGTCACTTATCATTTAGCAAGTTCAGTGATCTAGTCTTGGAAGACTTCGATATGTTTGGCAAATAAAAACATCTTACGACGTTTTTCACAATCAATTTCACTCCAGCTCCATTTAACTATGAAAATGCAATGTGCATCATTTTGTCGAATTTGAAGTACCCGAGAGTCGAATTTGAAGTACTTGAGAGTTTTGTCATTTCGCAACTATCCATATCTTTATGCATTGCCCGATTTGATAGATGAACTGATCCATTAGCGTTATTTGGATCTCTCTAGCACATATATAAAGCTGTTACCTGACTCACTGTGTAATATGTATATCTACAAACTTTGAAGATGATCTGTTGTGAACGGCTCGCCAAGCTGCCTAATGACATGCATAAACTTGTATATTTGCGTTATCTTGATATCTGTGGAACTCTTAAGTTACAAGAGATGCCTAGAGAAATGAGAAAATTAAACCATTTGCAACATTTACACTTTCAAATCTTCACGGATCACTTTCAATCAAGAAATTAGAGAATGTTAGCAACAGCTTTGAAGCGTTGGAGGCAAGGATAATGGATAAGAAGTACCTTGAGGAATTGGAGTTGGAATGGTCTGAAGATGCTGCGGACAATGTTGAAAATTCACAAAGTGAGATGGATATACTTGGCATTTTACAACCTGCCAAGTACCTGAAAAGGCTAGATATAGTTGGATACAGAGGCACATGATTTCCAGCATGGGTTGAAGATCCTTCCTGCCACAATTTGACTGAGTTATCTTTGTATGGTTGTCAGAATTGTTTTATGCCTTCCATCGCTTGGACAAATATGCTCTCTCAAGAACTTGATATTTGATAATTTGTAGAATGAGTATGCTGAAGACAATTGAACCTGAATTTTTCAAGAATGGCGATTACTCTTATGATACACCTTTTCCCTCCCTTGAAAATGTGATGTTCGATAACATGTCATCTTGGGAAGTGTGGCATCATCCCCATGAGTCATATGCTTCTTTTCCTGTACTCATGTCCCTTGTGATTACTAACTGTCCTAGATTACAGGGAAATTTGCCAACTCATCTTCCTGCTTCAGTAACAATAGAGATTGAAGGATGCAACCAACTCACTTCGTCTCTCCCAAGGGCTCCTTCCATACACAGATTAGTGATACGTGAAAGCAATAAAGTAGCATTGCGGAAGCTACCCCTTTCATTGAAAGAATTAAGAATTAAAGGAAGAGAGACAACGGAGTCCATCTTTGAAGCCATGAAAATCACTCTACCAACTTCTCTACGAACATTAGATATCAGGAATTGTTCGTCTGAAATATCATTTCCAGGAGATTGTTTACCTGCATCCTTAAAGAGTTTGTACATCCAGAATTGTAGAAATCTAAATTTCTCAAAACAAAGCCAGTCCCACCAGCACGAGTGGCTTCATTATTTATGTATAGATAGGAGTTGTGATTCTCTCATAACCCTCTCACTAGACACCTTTTTGAATCATAATCATCTCTTCATCAGAAACTGTGAAAACATAAAATGTCTTTCCTCTTCGAAGGTTCTTCAAAATCTCGTTGATATTGAAATTAGAGAGTGCCCAAAATTTGTATCATTCCCAAGAGAATGATTGTCCGCGCCCAACTTGACATCATTGTATGTCTCCCACTGTGCTAATTTAAAGTCATTACCTTGTCACATAAATAAGCTTCTCCCAAAGTTAGAAAAGGTGACTATATCTAATTGCCTAGAAATGGAGACGTTTCCTGAAGGGGGTTTGCCACCTAGCTTGAGATCCCTTTATATCAGGAATTGCGAGAAATTACTGAGGAGCTCGTCTCTAATTAACTTCGATAGGCATGCTTATCCATCTTTCAATTGGAGGTCCATGTGATGGCGTCGACACCTTCCCCAATGGGGGTTTAGCGTTGCTGCCTCCCTCCCTGACTTCCCTAGAGCTATGGAAAATGTCAAGTTTGCACACGTTGGAGTGTAGGGGGCTTCTCCACCTCACATCAATTAAAAATAATAGACTGCCCCAATCTGGAGAACTTGGTGGGAGAAAAGCTGCCTGCCTCTCTAATACAACTTGAAATCTATAGACGGTGCCGTGGGAAACACCCTCAAATTTGGCCCAAAGTTTCCCACATCAAGTGCATTGAAGTTAACTACAAATGGATTTAGCATGATTGAACATGGAGTCCATGGACTTCTAACAGGCAATAGATCTTCTCTGCCTCAATTAAACGTCACTTGCCAAATTTTATTTCTTGAAGAAATCTGACCACCCAAGGTTAATGACTTTGTGTGCCTCTCAGATAGAGCTTACACTCATGACCAGATACTCATCATGGAGAAAACCATCCTAGGGAAGCTTGAATGGACTTCGACTGTGCCTACACCTTTTGTGTTCCTGGTTCGTTTCATCAAGGCTGCATCAGAATCTATGGTTCCTCCGGATCAAAGAGCTTTGGAAATGATGGCTCATTTTCTCTCTGAGTTGGGAATGATGCATTATGCTACATTAAGGTATTTCGGTTGCTGGATCAGCAGTATATGCAGCAAGGAGCGAGATTCCTGTTAGGAATGAGACACTCAAGATGGACACCGGTTACTCCGAAGAACAGTAAATGGATTGTGCTAGGCTGTTGGTGAGTTTTCGCTCTGCTGTTGCTGCGCTTCCACTGGCAACGAATCTTCTGCCACCTGCTGCTGTAGGTTCTTTCTAGATTTAAGTTTGAAAAAAATAAGCAAAGGAAGTTGCATTAGTTTTAGGTTTTATGCGGGGCTCTCAGCAATAACCATTTGTTATTGTATTCTTTACATTTGATTGGTTAGATATTTTTTCATAGCAATTGTTGTTGTGAAATAAAAAATTCCTGCATATGCTTCCTCATTTTTTCAGTTCATAGTTCTCACATCATCATTATATATAGACTAGACAATAAAACCATAAGTGTAATGGTTGAAGCTGCAACATTTGATCCGTTTGATGCATTTTTAATAAATTGGAAAGCTCTTGAAAAGATCTACAACAAGCTACATAAAATATCAACATTACTTGGACCGTAATCAAACGCTCATAGGCTCAATTTTCTTTCACTATATTTTGAGTGTTTGTCTTTGAATTTAGACCTCCATATTTCATTCCACCAATTCAAACATAATCTTAAAGAAACATAGAGACTTCAATGACATCAAGCTTTCTTTGGCCGAAGATGGTGCGTTAGGACCGTAATTTCAATGAGTCTAAAATCTCAAGGCGATTTATAACTGTTTTAAGTTTTAAGGCCTAAGGTAAAAGGTTGTGCAATAATTTCAAGGCCAATATGTATTATCAAATTCAAAAAGTATGTTTTTAATAAGAAATTCCACCCTTTTGGCCATGAATGTATTTTAATAATAAAATTCAAAAGGTGTTTTCTCGAATGAATGTGTCATATTATGGGTTGGAAACTTGCGAGACATTGGATGATGCTACTTCGTTATTGCATTTGTCACTGTTTTGTTCCAAAAAAATTTCGTTTTGTTATTTTTTTTCTTTTCTATGGGGTTCGTTTTGTTATTTTATTCATGACCAAATATATTAATTATTTCATGAACCTAAAAAGTTGTGTTTTGCTTATAAATTTTTTTTTTGTCAAGTAGCCTAGTGGTTAGAGCTCACACATTTTAAATCTGGAGAAGTGGGGTGTCCAAGGTTCGAACCTCGGCCCCTGCATATATTATGCATTTGTCTATACCAACTGAGCTAAGCTCACAAGGATGAAAAATGTATATTCTATTCATATCGTATTGTGGAAGAATATTGGCAGATACTACTCACACACCAAAATATCCAACTTATACTTCGGAATGACCAATATATCCTTTAACTAAAATATTTTTTTTTATTTAATCCAAAACTATTTCAATGCATGTCTTGTTTAACCATTAAAATCCGAGAAACTTAGTTCACGTATTCATCATCTCGAAACACCCGCAACGTTTTTGAAAGTCATCTCTCAAACATTGACAAAAGGCAAAAAGAAGGACTTACACACGATTTTTGAATGTCTTCATCTCCTCGTCTCTTTCCACTCGCGTACTCTTCAAAAACATTCAATCACATAAGATAGAAAAATTGATAAATTTGTAAAATTGATTGAAATGTAGGATAGAAAATTGTGAAATTGAGAGAAAGATAGTAGTTTTTAAAACTATGTAAATTCAGTTTACATAGTTAATGTAAACTGAGTTTATATAAGCTGCGTAAACTAAGTTTACGTCTGTATATAAATCTATTCACGCGCACTCTACATAATACATACGTAAACTTAATTTACACTAACCTCTCATACTGAGTGATCGTACATACAAACTAATTTACACCACTAAACTCACGAACCTCTCATAGTGTAATTGCACGTACATAAAATCAAATTACGTTTACCTTAATAATTGATACTTTATCTTAAATAAATAGAAACTCTTCGATAATGAAATTCATAAGATTCACAGACCTTTATGAATAGAGTACTGATAAAAAAAAAAAGATGTTGATTCAATCTTTGATCTTAGTTTCACATTTATGGTGGTTTGTGGGTCAAAGGGATGAAGGTTCATAATGATCATGAAAAAAGGAGTTTTAGAATTTTACAAAACGGGGGCAATTTCAGTATTCTTGTAAAATTTTAAATAAATATAACTATAACTATATGGTGTAAGACTAGTCATTAGAAAGGAAAAATGTGGAAGAATATCTAAGGAAGAAGAACGACAAATGTGTTATTATTACTAGAAGGATCAAGGGTGGACTTCTTAATAATTTGATTTTCTTTCACCCTAATAGAACAAGTAGGATGACCAATAAACATGAAATGACAAGATAGATATAAGATGATTTTGTTTGATTTCTGCTCTTTATCCAGTAAGTTTCGCTCGCGCTCAGCTGAAATACCAAAACTATCCCTGTGTTAGTTAACTAACACAGGTGTAAAAATTTGCGCAAGTTAAGCAATGCAGCATGAGTTAAGTCACACACAGTGACTTAACTCATTTTTTTTAATTTATTTACTATATTCAAATTATTTTATTTACATTATTCTAAATTATTTATTTACGTTATTCTAAATTATTTATTTACTTTATTCTAATTAATTTATTTACGTTGTTCTAAATTATTTATTTACGTTATACTAAATTATTTATTTATTTTATTGTAATTAATTTATTTACGTTATTCTAAATTATTTATTTACTTTATTCTAATTTATTTATTCACTTAAAATAAATATTTATTCGAATTTATTCATTAAAATAAAAAAGAAGTGAACTAAGTTAATATTTATTCGGATTTATTCATTAAATACAAAATTATAAAATAAATGCAAATATAAATAAAAAAAATGAACAAAATTAATACATATAACAACATCTCATTTTATTAATAGAATTCATACAATAATTGATACATTTATTCGAAAAAAACTAAATCTACTTATTTTCTTTTTACCCTCTTGGGGTAAAAAGTGATCGGTCATGGGGTAAATAGTGACCAACCTTCTTGGGGGAAAAGACATCATCAACCCTTGGGCTAAATCTAAATTTGGTTCTTTTTATACCCCAAGAAGATTCTTTTTACCCACGGTAAAAAGTTTTTTGGGGTAAAAAGAAGAAAAATTACTTTTATCCCAAGGGTTGATCACTTTTTCCCCAAGCCGGTTAGCCACTATTTACCTCAAAACTGACCACTTTATACCTCAAAGGGGTAAAAAGAGACTAGAGACTATTGAAAAAAAAGAGAGAAATAGAGGGAGAGAGTGAGGAGGGAGAGAAAGTGATATGGTGTGAGGAAATAGGAAAGTATGGAGGGGTATTTATAGGTGGGAATGGTAGTGTAGGTTATAAAAATCATAATTGTGGTCAAAAAAACGTGTAAATGGTGTAAGAAAACGTGTAGATTGAATGTTGAAAAGCTGACTAAAGTCAAAAAAACGTGTGTTCTTGAGTTCTAACCACCGGCCAACCTGCGTGAGTTAACTCGCGCACAGGTTAGTGGTGCGTGACTTAACTAACACAGGGGTATTTTCGGCAAAACAGGCGGACGTGAGTGTTTTGTGCTAGGAGAAGAGCAGAAATATTTTGTTTTTGTTTATGTAGATATCTTAGTTGGGGCTTTGGATTTTATTTTTTTTATTAATCACATTTTTTTTTACGGAATCACATTTTGTTATTTAACCAAAGAGAAGTAAACAAAATCATGTTCACGATATGTTGTTTAGATTGACAAACAAACAAATTTTCTTTTACCTCATGCACCCTAAATAAAGGATGGTCTCTGAAACACCTTTATCATCTAGTTCTACTTTGGTCTCGATTTTAAAACTACTATGAAAACTTCTAATTGGCATAAGATGTCGAGAGAATAAAAAAAGATTGAAAATAGTAGAGAAAGTTGAGAGAAAAACAGATAATAATTATTTGTTTGTCACAATGTCGTGAATGATTGCGTTACAAGTATTCGTATTAAGAGAGTGATGAACAATATGCTAAATTCTAATTTATGTCATTCTAACAAGTTAGTTATAACTAAAACTAGTTACAAAATATTCAAACAGTGCAATAAGTCACATCACTTAGGTACAACGGCCATTGTAACTCCTTACATATTGCAGCAGTACATAATGCTCTATGTTCAACTTCATAAGAATCTTGATAATGTTTGTTTGTTGATTCTTTGCTCGCCATGAATTGAGAGATGAGCTTAAAAAGAAGCACATACATGTTGTTGATCTTCTGGAGTTAACACCAAGGATTGTGATTGAGATATCTAATCACTTTGCAAACAGTTTATAATGTGATTGTAAGTGCATTTAAGAATAGGTTTAGATATTGAGTTGCTGAAATTATATCTGCCTTTTATGGTGTTGAGATAAGCAATGAGCATCTTGCGGCAAGATACATCTACAACAAAAGTTTGCTATTGATGCAACTTAGTAGAAGTATCCAAAAGATATACTTGCAGGTTTGGAACCTAAAAACTAGATGATTCCAATGTATCCAAACAATACTTTATATGAGATGTAGTGATTCCCTCTCTTGAGGTACAATTTTTATTTAGTAATACATACACATGTTAAATGTATACATAATTAGAGATGCCCCAAAATTATTTTTCATAATAATATATGTTAATAGTTAGATGTGCGACAATTTTTGGTATTTGTGCGTTGGCAAAAGTGTGTTTTATTTTTTGCATTTGTGAAAGAAAATAAATAAATAAGAAAATTCAAAAAAAATAGATGAAAACAAATAAAATACCAAATAAATAATTAACATCTTTTAGAGCAAAATAATTAACGTTGTTGATGTTCTCCATCTAATTTTAAAGTAATAAATGATGTAATTTATATATAAAAAAAATCATAAAATAATAGTATGTTACAAAAATGTATAGTTCTAAAAAAAAATGTTACAGAATTTTATGCGATTAATGATAAAATATAAAACTAAGTTATTTTTATAGAGAATAGATGCATAATACAAAAATGTTATGGGAGTTGAAATTTACAATCAATTTGTATTTTAACATATATAATATTTATTCTCACACAACTTTCATGATTTAAAGACTCGTGTTTTATACACAAAGAATCAGAGATATACATTATTCACAAGATATATTTGTGGTTCGTGCATGTACTTGGTGGTGTTGCTTGTGATTGAAATGCACGAATCAAATAATTATATTCAATACATGAAAAATAAGGGATATATATATAT